>Ga0265295_1002403_pt1 | contig 29840 bp, 26 predicted proteins | sample Munlansysbiofilm_FD_192503 | JGI IMG/M metagenome (GOLD analysis project Ga0265295, IMG submission 192503) | Leachate microbial communities from a municipal landfill in Southern Ontario, Canada - Methane capture system biofilm | ecosystem: Engineered > Solid waste > Landfill > Unclassified ... | reverse complement strand
ACCATCGGTTACGGACTGCCGGACTTCGCAGAGGAACTCAACTACGGGGTCGATCTATCAACCATCTGATAATGGTATCAGGTTGGTGGGGTAAAGGTGCCCCATCAACCATTAAATCCGTATACCCTTTATTTTATGTGTCATGCCACTTGGCAAGAACAGATGTCGAATTAATCCCTAGCAAAAACGTGAATCTGTAAACCAGCTATTTCACACATAAAAAAAGGGCCCAGTCGCTAGACTGGGCCCTTTTTATTCTGGAGCGGGAAACGAGATTCGAACTCGCGACTTCAACCTTGGCAAGGTTGCACTCTACCACTGAGTTATTCCCGCATTGTATGTATGGTTCATATCGTGCTGCGGAGGGAGTTTTAGCAAATCCTCTGAGGCAAGTCAATAAATTTTTTATCCCTGATGTTTTTTAGGACTTTCTTCGCGCAGGAGATATTCCACAAGGGCGGTACTGCGGGTCGCCGCAGTAAAGGCCGCGACCCGCGCTAGCAAAACATACGCGGGCTACCTGCGCTGCCCTATTTTTTGAGTTTATCTGCCAGGGTAGAAATAGTTTTTTCGATCCCTGCGGCAGCTTCGCTTATGCAACTGGCGCGCATGTATGCGGGGGTGGAGATGACATTGAAATCCTGATCTACAATACAATCGCCCACTTCACATTCAACATGCTCTGCTCCCATGGCGTTGATCTTCGCAGAAACATCAGCATCGTTGCCAATGGTAACCTTCACCTTTTTTCCCGCCCCGCCGAGAATCCGAGCTACAAGCGCCGGAGCAATGCACAGTGCGGCAATGGGCTTCCCCGCCTTTACCATGCCGAGGACGAAGCTCTCCACCTGTGGGTTTACACTGCACTCCGCCCCCTTGGTGGCAAAATCGCACAGGTTTTTAGCCACACCGAAGCCGCCGGGGATCACCAGTGCATCAAAGTCGGCCACTTTAGCATCTGCAAGACTCAGCACCTCTCCGCGTGCAATCCGTGCCGATTCAACCAACACGTTGCGCTCTTGCTCTTGCTCTTCTCCGCGCAGATGATCCATCACGTGCATTTGCTTCATGGAGGGGGCAAGACATTGCACCTGCAACCCGGCACGATCGAGTGCCAGCATGCTGATAACTGTTTCATGAATTTCACTACCATCGTAAACGCCGCAACCGGCTAACAAAATACCTACTTTTGCCATACTGATATTCTCCTTTCAATAAATACAGTGCGCGCAGCGTGGAACAGGCACTGTAAACCTTGAGGCACCTGCGTGACATTTTAGTACATATACCATAGCTAACCAGCGGCTATGTACCACCAGGCACCCCATCACCTCCCTGAGTACAACACTGCCACCGCGCGGGGAGTGACATCGCCTACAGCAATATAACCGTGCAATTCATTGGAGTCATAGTATACCGAATCCCCCGCGCTCAGGTGATAGGTCTGCCCCGCATAGCGGAACTCCACCTCACCTTCTAGCAGATATAGAAACTCTTCCCCTTCGTGGCGCACCAGCAGGTCATCGCTCCATTCACGCACCAGAAATTCGATATCGAAGGGTTCCATTTTATGCTTACTTTTGCCATAGGCGCGCGAATTGTACGTGTAGGGTTGAACTTCGCGACTGTGCTGATGGGTGCGCAATTGGCGCGCACGCTGTTCGCCGGCGCGCACCACTAAGCATTTATTTTCTTCGCGCTCACTTTCGAAAAAACTACTGAGATCCACATCAAACGCGCGCGCGATACGCAGCAGCGTGGCCAAAGGGGGGATCACCTGGCTGTTCTCGATCTGAGATAACAGCGGTTTAGACAGCCCGGTTTTCTCGGCTACAGCCTGCAAGGTGAGGCGTTGTTTTTGCCGCATGCGCCGGATCTTCATCCCCAACTGTAGCTCTTTTATCTCTTCGCGCACTTCTTCTTTTAGTTTTTCCATCGATTTTCCGTTTCATTATGTGTTCCGTTACTTTTCAATGCTTGGTGAGAATAGCTAGATTGCGATGGGCGCAAGCTAAATTTCTACCCCCATAAACACCCGCACCAGGTACCCGATGAGGAAACTGATCCCCGCTCCATCAATTTCACCCCGAAGGTAAACCCGAAAACGAGGCTGATGCTGGTATAGAACCACACCTTGAAGCGCTCCGCTTGAACCTTTGTGCCGGTGTGCCCTTCCCAGATACGACAGTGGCGCAACTCCTCATCGGCGATGCGGTTGAGCACCTCGGCATTGTGCGTACTTTTAATCCGCTGGGCTAGACGTTTGTAGATATGGTACTTAAGTAAGTTCATTTTTCTGTAATTGAAGCAGATAAGCACGCACTTCCGCAGTCATGACATTACACCTAAAGATAAATGGTTCCAGTTTATTAAAGGACCTATACTTATAGAAGGGCTGATACTCCAAGAATTGAAAACCGCAGCGCGCTGACATCTTCCCGCGCGGATCTTTACTTTATAGTATACGCAACTCTCCGCCCATGTGCAAAGTATGGTGGAAATTGGTAAAAACCTGTTTTTACTTAAGCATGTGCGCACTGCAGATTAGACACATCGCTTTTTGCACATCTGAATTGACACAGGCCGAAGTTCGATGTACAAACATTCTGTTTGTTGTAATGGATTGTCATGGATATCTGAAGAAGGAGTTAGGTAGATGAAAAATACGTTGTTAGTGATTGTTCTGATCGTGTTCGCGTTTGTGACAGTGTTTCTTGCCCAGCACGACGGCACCAACTCGCCGATTACCAAGGTCAACACTCAGGAGCCCGGCGTCTACACCTACACTGGTGAAACCAGAGGTGAAGTGGTGTTTGACCACAACCTTCACAGTGAGATCATGGGTTGCACCGACTGCCACGGTGACACTCCGGGGAAGCTCGATGTGACCACTATGGAAGGTGGGCATGGTCTGTGTGCTTCATGTCATAACGATATGGGCCTGGGCGATTGTACCGTGTGTCACAGTAAGTAAGCCGCACTTAAATACGCACAGCGCACTGCATCACAGCTAAAAACAGTTCAAAGGGGAGTTGCCTACATGTAGGGTAACTCCCCTTCTGTTATAATCACCCTTCTGACTACCTCTCTGTCTACAATCACGGGGCAGGACACCCGAACATGCGGAGAATATTATGCCTGAGCTCAATGGTATCGATACCATCCTGTTTGATCTTGACGGCACCCTCCTCAACGTGGATATGCATCAGTTCATCCCTGCGTACTTAGAGGGGCTTGCACACTGCATCCCGGCGCAGATCGATGCACACAGTTTCTGCCGCAATATGATCAAGCGCACCACGGAGCGCATTGAGCAGGGCAGCGACGGGCGCCTTACCAACGAGGAATTCTATATCCAAGCGGCTAAAACCGATATGGGGTTGGAATCGGCACAGTTTCTCGCTGGACTTAAGTGCTTCTATGCCGAGAAGTTGGAAAATCTAGCCCATCACATTCAACCCTTACCCCTGGCGCCCAAGCTCATACAGCGCTGTAATGAAAAAAATCTGCAGGTTATTATCGCCACCAATCCGGTATTCCCCCACCCGGTCACCCATGCACGCTTAAAGTGGGGCGGACTTGACACCTTTGAGTATCTGCATATATCCACTTACGAAACCAGCCGCCACTGCAAGCCACATATTGCCTACTTCAGCGAACTTCTTCACTCCTTCGATCTCACGCCAGAACGCTGTCTGATGGTGGGCAACGACACCGAACACGACCTGAGCGCAGCACACCTGGGGATAAAAACCTTTCTGGTGGACACTTGGCTCGTTGATCGCGGTAACAGTATTGCACCCGATTTTCGCGGCAACCACCTAGATCTGTACCGCTTTTTAGGGCACATCCCCTCTTCTGCATAAACACTCCTACCCTCCACGCGCTGGCGCATAAATACAGCGCAAATGGTGCAAGCATCTGTTTGACAATAGCCACGTTTTTAGCTAGGCTTTCGACGTATTAAATTAGGAAGATATTAACCCGCTCGAACCCCGTCTGCACGAAGCTCTCCAGCGCAGGCCACCGCATACAACAGGAGATCCACATGGCGCGACAGGTTGAAGATCCGGAGCTGGCATTCCGCTTAGCCCGGGCTATTATCTCAGATATAGCCCTGTACAATCAGGACAAGGTGAGTGAGGGGATTAAAAACGACAATATTTTTGATATCCTCGCCGATGAACTGCAAGAAGGGCGCGATCATTTCCGCGAGCGTGTAGCTATAAAGATTGAAAACCGCGATCAGCTTTATGATCGAGCCATTGTTGACGTGATGATCAAGCAGGCAGGGAAAATCGAAAGCTCCATCTGGTAAATGTGTGACACAATAGAGCTTACATTCAAACCGGGGCAGGAACCTGAGCGCTTGGACTGCTTTCTGGCGCGCACTTTGCCCGACATCAGCCGAGCACACCTCAAGCGCCTTATTGACGCGCACCAGATCACCGCAGACGGGAAGACGGTAAAAGCTGGGATCCGATTACGCGGAGGGGAAACGATCCGCATCAACGTCCCGCGCGCGCAAGCGCTTGAGGTTACCCCCGAAGATATCCCTCTGGACATTCTGTACGAAGATCCCGACCTTATCGTTATCAACAAACCTGCCGGAATGGTGGTACATCCAGCCAACGGCCACCATAGCGGCACTCTGGTCAACGCTCTGTTACACCACAGTAGCGACCTTTCCAGCATCGGGGGTGAACTACGCTCTGGCATTGTCCATCGTTTAGACAAGGACACTTCTGGAGTGCTGGTGGTATGTAAAAGCGATTCGAGCCACCAGAATCTGGCGCAGCAGTTCAAACAACACAGCATCACGCGGCGCTATATTGCCCTTGTACACGGCCAGATGCAAAACGCCAGCGGCACTATCGAGAAACCGATCGGACGTCACCCCGGCGCACGCAAGAAGATGAGTACCCACTCTGTGCGCGGACGCCGTGCCGTCACCCACTGGAACGTTTTACGCCGCTACGCCGCAGAGCGCCTGACATTATTGGAGCTGCGCCTGGAAACGGGACGCACCCATCAGATCAGAGTGCATCTGGCAGACATGAATCTGCCTGTGGTCGGGGATCAAACCTATGGCAGCATCAAACGCGCTAACGCCATCACCGATCCCCATCTGCGCACTCTGGTGCAGCAGCTACATCGGCAGGCGTTGCATGCATGGGTGCTGGGCTTTAACCATCCACGTACAGGTGAATATATGGAATACACCACCCCGCTCCCCTCGGACCTGGCGCAGATTGTCACCATGCTCGACGCCAAATACTGCATCGAAACACCGGATAGTTTTTGCTTTACCCCCTGAAATACCCATCAAACATTTAACAGGATTACACTATGAAACTGGCTAAACAGGATAAACTCAACTCCCTTCAGGCCTCCTGGGCCAATCCACCGCGCTTATTTGCCGGAGTTACGACACGCAACGGTGGCATAAGCCGCGCCCCGTTCAACTCTCTGAACCTGGGGATCCACACCGATGATGCGCCACACAGCGTAGAGGGGAACCTGACCACATTTGCGCATGCATTTGGAATCGCCCAACACCATCTGCTGCTGGTCAAGCAGGTGCATGGATGCGATATAGTGGTGCTTGAACAGAAAAACTATGATGTGAGCCATTTTCAAGATGTTGAAGCAGACGCCATCATCACCAACCAACCCGGGTTGATGCTCGGTATCACCGTGGCGGACTGCTACCCTATCCTCGTGTTTGATCCACACCAGCGTGTGGCGGCGGCGATACACGCGGGCTGGCGAGGAGTTGTCAACGGTATCATTGGCGACACCATCGCTACCATGCAGAATGAGTTCAAGAGTGACCCCTCTACGCTTCAGGTAGCGGTGGGACCAGGAATCAGCAAGGAGCACTATATTGTGGGCAAGGAGGTGCGCGATGCCTTCCGCACCTCAGCCAACAGCACACACTGGAGAGAGGTTGCGCAGGAGGTAGAGCTTGGGCAGTGGCGCCTGGATCTACGCCAAAGCTGCGTAATGCAGGTGCACGCAGCGGGGATTAAGCCCTCTAACTGTGATGTAAGCGAGCTGTGTACCTACAAAAACCGCGATATGCTGTTCTCTTACCGTCGTGACCAGGGTCAAACCGGACGCCAGATGGGGTATATAATGTTCCGCTGATCTACTTTCAGCCTAAACTTGCCCTGCACATGCATACACTTGTATTTTCAGCCCCGCTTGTGCCATCATCCCCGTATGAATATGTTTGTCGATATCCCGGAACCACAACTACGCAAAGAGCGTGACGCTGCACGCAAGCTGCGCAAAAGCCAATGGTGGCAGAATCGCATTGCCAAAGGGCATTGCTATTACTGCAACGCCAAGGTAGCGCCCAAAGAGCTCACCCTCGACCACATTGTCCCTCTGGTGCGTGGCGGGCGCAGCAGTAAGGGCAATTGTGTCCCAGCGTGTAAAGAGTGCAACAGCAAAAAGCAGGATCTGCTCCCTACTGAATGGGATTCCTATCTGGAAAGCCTGAGCATTACCGATCCCGACAGCGACACCTAAACCTATGGATCCAAAACCCTACCGCATATATTCCCAGTTTCTGAAACACCAATTTGGGCATCGGGTACATAAAATATCGATTGATGCCGGTTTTTCCTGTCCCAACCGTGACGCAGGACGCAACGGAGGTGGATGTGTGTTCTGCGATCTCAACGGTTCTGGCTCCAACGGAATTGCGCGACGCCTTTCCATCCGGGGTCAGATTGAACACGGCAAACAGATTATGCGGCGCAAGTACAAGGCCAAAGAGTTTATTGCCTACTTTCAGCCTTTTTCCAACACCTATGCTCCGGTGGAAGCTCTGCGCAGTTGCTATGATGAAGCGCTGGAAGTGGAAGATGTGGTTGGGCTCGCCATCGGCACCCGCCCAGACTGCGTACCACCAACGGTGCTCGACTTACTCGCCAAGTATAATCAACGTACCGATCTGTGGCTCGAACTCGGCTTGCAAAGCTGCCACGACTCCAGTTTGACGTTCTTGCGCCGTGGGCATGACTATGCCACCTTTTTGAAAGCCGTTGCTGAGGTACAACAGCGCAACATCCGCCTGTGTGTACATGTCATTTTGGGGCTGCCCGGAGAAAGCCATGCTCAGATGCTTAAAACCGCACATGAAATGGCGCGCTTGAAGGTGGATGGGATAAAGATCCACCTGCTACATATTCTTTCTGGCACTGCGCTGGGGGAGATGTATAAGGCTGGAAACATTGAAGTGCTGAGACAGGATGAATATGTAAATCTGGCGGTGGATTTTATCGAGCGCCTCCACCCCAACACCTTGATTCACCGTCTAACCGGTGACGGTCCACGCGATATCTTGCTTGCCCCCCTGTGGTCCCTCAATAAGTGGGAGGTTCTCAACGCCATTGATGCCACGTTTAAACAGCGCAACAGCAGACAGGGAAGTGCATGCACATACGTGTAGATACAGACACTCCAACTGTACGCAAGCGGCACACTAAACATTACCTAATAAGTCAGATTATGGAGTCCAGGGGTATTGAGCGCGCTGTACCTACTGAAGTAGCGCTGGGAGGGGGCGGGAACTATCAGGAACGGTCGTCGTTAAAAACAGACTCTGCCGCTGTGGCAGTAGCTGTGCCTACCCGTGCCTGAGGATCATCCCAAGAGACGAAGACCAGAGAAGCCCATACAATGCTGATGAAGAAAACTATTAATCTTGGCATGGTGGGTAAGATACACGAATCACAGTTAAAAAAGCAAGGTTCACCCCACCAAGATAAACTTATTTTTTATTAATTTCAAAAAGGAAAACGTTAACTTGCTACTCCTTAATGAACCCCAGCAACAGGCGGTTGAGCACACCCACGGGGCCTTATTGGTTCTAGCCGGAGCAGGCTCGGGGAAAACCCGGGTTATTACCAGCCGCATCGCCAGACTCCTGCACACCACCCCAGCAGAGTCGATTGTAGCCTTGACCTTTACCAACAAAGCGGCGCGCGAAATGCGCGAACGGGTTGTGGAAGAGGTAGGACGCAAGCGCGCCAAAGGGTTGATCATCTCCACTTTTCACTCCCTCGGGGTACGAATTCTGCGTCAGCACATTGAACGCTTGGGATATAAAAAAAACTTTTCCATCTATGCCAGCGCGGATCAACTTCGTCTAGTGCGTGATCTTCTACCCCAACGCAACACCAGCGCGGGGAAGAGCCTCGACGCCGAGATGGTCCTCCAGCGGATCAGCAGTGCCAAAAACCGCCTCATCGGTCCAGACGCTTTCACCGCCCCAGCATATGATGAATATGCGCAGATCACCACTCACGTGTATCCACGCTACCAGCAGGGGCTAAAGGCGTGCAACGCCATCGACTTTGACGATATTCTCTCCCTGTGCATCGAGCTGTTTCTCAATCATCCCAAGGTGCTCCAGCAGTACCGCACACAATTTGAATACATCATGGTGGACGAATATCAGGACACCAACCACGTCCAATACCGCCTGCTGCGCGAATTGTGCGGCCCGCAGGGAAACATTTGTGTCGTAGGGGACGATGATCAGTCTATCTATGGCTGGCGCGGCGCACAGGCGGGGAATATCCTCGATTTCGAGCACGACTTCGCTGGCGCTCGCGTGATAAAGCTGGAGCAGAACTACCGCTCCAGTGCGAACATCCTTGCTGCCGCCAACACCCTGATCGGGCACAACTCCACTCGGCACGATAAACATCTCTGGACCAATGGAGATGAAGGCGCACCCGTACGCTACCTGTGCTGTGACGATGGTGAAGATGAAGCCACCACAATTATCGATGAGATCCATACTCTGCGCTCACGCCATAACTACACCTATCGCGATTTTGCCATTCTGTACCGCACCAACGGGCAGTCGCGCATTTTTGAGGAGCAACTGCGCTTCGCCAACATCCCCTATGTGCTCATCGGCGGGCAACAGTTTTTTGATCGCCGAGAGGTGCGTGACACTCTGGCGTATCTGAAGGTACTGACCAATCCGGCTGATGAGGTAAACCTGCTACGCATCCTCAACTATCCCCGCCGCGGCATAGGGGAAACCACCGCCCAGCGCCTCATCACGCTGTCGCTGGAGCGGGAGATCCCCCTATGGGACTTAATGCAAGCCCCAGACATCCACACCCATATAGGGGAAAAAGCGGCGGAGCGGGTGCACACCTTCATCCAGCTTATGTTGCGCTACAAACGCCTGTTCAACTACTCCGACCAACTCCTGGCCACAGCACAAAACCTGTTTGCAGAGATCGGCCTTGAAGAGGAGCTCTACCGCCAGGCGGACGATCCGAAACAGGCGCGCCGCCGGGTGGAGAATATGCACGAAGTGGTCAACGCCCTTGCCTCCTATATCGAGCGCGAAGGGATTGCAACGTTGAGCGGATTTCTGGAGAAGGTCTCCCTGCTGGATCGGGATGAGCCGGGACGCAACACCAAGGAGGAAAAACTGCAGCAGGATGCAGTGGTGCTTATGAGCCTCCATTCGAGCAAAGGGTTGGAATTCCCGTGTGTGTTTCTGGTGGGGATGGAAGAGGGGACCCTGCCCCACGCCAAGGTGCTTGAAGAGGGGGGCGATGTTACTGAAGAGCGCCGGCTGTGCTACGTCGGCATTACTCGTGCGCGCGAACACCTTATCCTGACGGGGGCAACTCAGCGCAAACGCTACGGGCGGATGCACCCGCAACAACCGAGCCGTTTTCTCACCGAACTCCCGCAGGAGATAACCAACACCCCAGAGGAGGAACCCGATCCGGAAGAGCAGGAGCAGCGTGCTACAAGTTTTTTTGCGCAGATGCAAGCGATGCTGCAACAACAAAGAGAGCAATAATAGTACGCAAAAAGCAACAGCAACACATGTAGCCCTACGCCACACACGGGCAGAGTGACGCCAGTTCTACGCTATTGGGCAGACAACGAACGGATCATCTACGTGCGTGAGACCACCTGGCGTTAGGGTTTGGGCGCCGGGTTTTCCTGCTGGTAGTAGGTGTAACCGTAGAGGGTGGCGCTGAAGTGGCGTAGAAATTCCTGGCGCTCGCGCAGGGTGATGCAGGAATTTTTAAAGCTGGCTTCAGCACTAGCGCGCATCTTCTCAAACATCTCCTCGGGCTTATACCCCACAGAGGTGAGGATCTCGGCAACGCTGTCGCCGTTAATCTCCTTAAGGATGTCAAAACTTCCATCCTTGTTGAGGCGCACACTGATGACGTGCGTGTCACCGAACAAGTTGTGGATATCCCCCAGGGTCTCCTGATAGGCTCCAATAAGGAAGGTGCCCAGATAGTACTCTTCCCCCTTGCGCAACGGATGCACCGGCAAGGTCTTATGTAACCCGGAGGCGAGGATAAAGCTATCGATCGTGCCATCACAGTCACAGGTCAGATCTGAGAGGATGGCGCTGCGCTCAGGCTTTTCGTGCAGACGCTGTAGCGGCACCACGGGAAACTTCTGCCCAATGGCCCAAGTATCGGGGAGAGACTGAAACACACTCATATTGGCGTAGTAAATATCTGCCAGACTTTCGCGCAGGCGTTCAAGGGAATCTTCATCCAGACAGGAGTCCTCCCCCTGATCTAACACAAAATTGGCGATGGCAAGGAACAACTCCTCCCCGTACGCGCGTGCATTGAGGCTTATGTTGCCATGCTGGAATTCACTGCGCAACTCAGTGCGCAAAGCCAATGCACGTGCATACATGAGAGCACCTGTGTGGGAGCTATCTTTGCTCTGACGCGCCAGATCGCGCAACTGCGTGAGGACAACCGGAACCTCACCTTCCTTCAGTTCCGCCGCGCCCATAGCTTTGTCCATACTCATGGGGCTGAATTGCATCACATCGATCACATTGAAGAACAGCATACTTGCATGCGCTACAGTGGCGCGCCCTGATTCGGTAACGATATGCGGATGACTGATTTTTTCTCCATTGAACACCTGCCGCATGGTGTGCACCACCGCGTGGCAATACTGCTCCATATCGTAGTTGCGCGAATGCTCCATGCCACTGCACATGCCGCTATAGTCTACCGCCAAGCCGCCCCCCACATCGATATATCCCATAGGGGCGCCCGCCTGTACTAGACTGACGTAATAGCGGCATGCCTCATTTACCCCAGCGCGGATATCTTCAAGACAGGGGATCTGCGAACCTAAGTGACAGTGGAGCATTTCGAGACAATCGAGCATACGCGCACGTTGCAGGGTCTCCACCATCTGCACCAGTTGCACAGTGTTAAGGCCAAAACTGCTGCGATCTCCGCTGGTTTCGGTCCACATTCCGCTTACACTCACAGAGACCTTAATGCGTGCGCCAATGCGCGGACGCACCTTCAGCGCGGCGCTGCGCTGCAGGAGAAGATCAAGTTCGCGCGGAGATTCGACCACGAAAAAACACCGATATCCGAGTTTATGTGCCCACAGTCCCAGATCAATAAACGCCTGATCTTTGTAACCGTTGAGAACCAAGAGTCCTTGTTTAGGCAGATTGGCAAGCGCTAAAACCAACTCCCCTTTGCTCCCCGCTTCGAGTCCATGCCCGTAGGGGGTGCCGAAGCGGGTAATCTCTTCAATCACCTGACACTGTTGATTAACCTTTACCGGATATACACCACGGTATTCACCCCGGTAGCTGTTGGCCTCAATCGCGGCGCGAAAGGTGCGGTGGAGATAGGAGATGCGCGCGTCAATAAAGTTTTCAATCCGCAATAGCACCGGCATCGCATGTCCACGCTGTTCAACGCCGGAGATGATCTTGGGCAAGGGGATCGCCACAGCGTCATTTTCGCTGCTACCTTTTACGCACAGATTCCCCTGTGCATCAACTTCAAACAGCCCCATACCCCACTTGCTGATCCCATACAGGGAGTCGGAAGCGGCACTATTCCAGACTGCGGTCTTATGTGAGATATTATTCTGCATCAGGGGGTAATGTTCTCTTTGGCAAAAGTGGGCAACATAAAGGCACCAAGGTGCAGGTCTTCATTGTAGTATTTGGTGTAAAAATCGCGCGCAGCGGCACGCTCGCGCTTGAAATCTTTGACCGGATGGTATTTCTTGCTCGCAAACGCAAAGCTCCAGTACCCACTTGGGTAAGTAGGGATAAACGCCTGATACATCTCCACAATGGGGAATACGTTGCGCATGTTGCGATACATATCTTGCTGAATCTGGGCGTGGTAAAAAGGGGATTCACTCTGCGCCACCATGATGCCGTCTGCGCGTAGGGCACTGTGCACCAAAGTGTAGAAATCCTCTTCAAACAGCCCCACAGCGGGACCGATGGGATCGGTGGAATCTACCAGAATGACATCAAAGCTGTCCTGATGTGCGCGGATATATGCGAGGCCATCATCCACATGCAGTTTGACCCGCGGGTTGGAGCCGTCGATCTCGGAAGAAAGAGCAGGAAAAAACTCTATCGCTTTTTCAATTACCAGCCCATCAATCTCGCACAGAACTGCCTCTTCAACTTCTGGGTGTTTGACGATTTCGCGGATGCTGCCGCCATCACCACCACCAATAACCAGGACTTTTTTCGGTTTTGGATGGGTAAACAGCGCCGGGTGTACAATCATGTCGTGATATACGAATTCATCGCGCTCGGTAAGCATTACCAAGCCATCGAGCAACATCAGTCTGCCAAACTCCACGGTATTCAGAACATCGAGTTGTTGGTATTCACTGTTGCCGGAGAACAGGCTCTCGGTCACGCGCATGGTAATACCAACATTGTCGGAATGTTTTTCGGTGTACCACATCTCCATGGTGTTGTTTCCCCTTTGCTGTGTTTTATTTGATAAGTTTTGCCGCAGCGTAGCTCTTCACCATCTACTAACGGCAGTGGCTTGTGGTGCCCATTGAAAGGGCGTCTGGCGCCATGGAAGGCCCCAGTTGCAAACAGTCTTGTCGCTTGGAGTGGGTGCCACAAGCCCTTACTGAATAGTTTTGCCAAATCTACCATTGCTTGACTTTTTGGGCAAATTATTGAATGGTCAGCAGCGTAATTTTATTCATATTCGCCCTTTGCATCGTGCGTAATAGCTAGAGCAGAGGGTTTAGTCGCAAGACGCTAAATAGTCAAGCTATGTAATCTTCACACAAGCAGAGATCCTCCTAGCTGTTGCAATAGCTCCATAGCTGGTGGACGCCTGCACCATAACCAACTTTTATCCAGGGATAAATATATGTCAGCACAGACTCAGGGATTCAGCGTCGGTTTTATTGGCGGCGGGAATATGGCCGAAGCTATCATCAAAGGGTTGCTCGCCTCTGGGGTCAACCCGGACAATATCATGGTGGCAGAACTGGTGCCGTCGCGCCGCGATTTTCTACAGCAGGAGTACGCCATTCAGGTAACGGCGGACGCCGCTGCAGTGGTTAACGCCCACACCCATGTGGTACTGGCAGTTAAACCTCAGGCGGTCGATACCACGCTCCGACCGGTAGCAGAGTGTTTCAGCCCCTCACACTGCCTGATCTCTGTTCTGGCAGGAACCTCCACTGCCAGACTTGAAGGGCTGCTCGATGTGCAGGTGCGTATAATTCGCGCCATGCCTAATACCCCAGCCTTGATCGGCGCTGGAGCCGCGGGGATCTGCCGTGGCCGCCACGCTACCGCAGAGGATGAGGCGTTTGCCCTGCAACTGTTTGGCGCGGTGGGTTGTGTAGAGGTTGTAACTGAGGCAATGCTCGATGCGGTGACGGGCGTGTCAGGCAGCGGTCCGGCGTATGTGTATATGCTGATAGAAGCGATGGCTGAAGGGGGCGTTGTGGAAGGGTTGACCCGCGAAGCCGCGCTGAGCCTGGCAGCTAACACTGTGGCGGGTGCCGCGCAGATGGTGGCTCAGGGGCAGGGTCATCCCGCGATCTTGCGCGAGAAAGTATGCAGCCCGGGTGGAACTACAGCACGTGCGGTACACACTCTGGAACGGGGCAACTTCCGTGCGACGGTGATGGACGCGGTAGGGGCCGCTACCGCGCGCGCGCGCGAACTTAGTTAGAGGGCATTCACTTAAACATCGCTATCTTCCTCCACCGGCTCCATATCTGCGGCATTCACCTCTAAAGGTGAGAATTCGTTAAAACTCAGGGTGCCTGTCAAGATGTTGGGGATTATTGACAGAGGTCCGTACTGATCCAGCCTGATCAGCTCAAGTACATTTTCCAGGCGGATTTCCACCTTCTCCTTGATTAAACGGTGGATGTTTATCTTGGCGTTACCCTCATGTTCGCCAACAACAAAGTCTTTGAGTTCTGAGCGCACCTCTTTATCCATCTGCGCTAGAACTTGCTGGCGCTCAAGGAGGATCTCCAGACGTTTCCCGTGGGCGCTACTACTGCTGGGAGCCTTGGTTTTCTGCTCCAGCGGGCCAATGCAGCGCTCGATAAACTCTTGTTGGTGCTTAATACTTTTTTTCTGCGTCTTTAAAAACGTTAATCGATCCCGTTCGGGAAAATACACCCCGGAGGTTAAAAACGTGCGCGCACCAGCTGCAGCGCCAATGATCTTAGCCTCAATCCCTTTTAGCGCAACAAACTCTCCTCCACTTATCTGGCCATTTTTTACCAGAATAGCTCCGGCACTTTTCACCGTGCTGTTGCGAATTTCGTTGGCAATTACCACATCGCCCATGCACTCTACGTAGGCACCATTGATATAGCGTGCATGGAGATCTCCGTCACATTTTACATATGCGTGGTACTGTCCTGATATGCCGCCCACGCTAATATTACCGCCGGCATTGAGATAACAAGAGCCCACCGTCCCTTTCACGGTAATATTTTTTTCGGTTGTGATATCAAAATCATCCAGTACGTCGCCACTAATGTTTACATTGCCGGGGAAGTTGATGTTGCCAACGCGCAGATCGACATCACCGTGGACGTTGTAATCTTCACTCACCGAAATCGTCCCCTCGCTGTACTCTGCACGTCCGGAGATCTCTGAAATTACTTCATTGTTATCGTTCAGATATACCCCGGCGCCGATTTTAACGATGGCAGGAGTGCCGGGTTGAGCCTCTAAAACTTTACCGGTAACAGTAGTCCCATCCTGCCCCGGCTGGGGCAAATGTAACTTGGCGACCTGTTGGCCAGGCTTTATGCAGGTAAACAGGTTGAGGGTATACAGATCGACCCGCCCATCTTCATCTTCAACAAACTCCTGCGGTCCATCAAAGCCAGGACCCAACCGCACCTTGACCTCAAGCCAGCCGTCTGCGCCTGAAACAGGGGGGTCTGTGTGAGCAACCACCATATGTTCCACGGTTTTCCCCTCACACGCAGCAACACACAGCTCTTTAATTTTCTTCGTTTCGATCCCTTCTGTTATACGTGCATCCTGCATTAGGGCAAGAACCTCATCCGGCTTGATCAGCCCCTTCCCGGCTCCTTTGGGCGCAACGCTAGCGCGACACTCCATCTCATCGTGGGAGAGGGCCAGTTGCAAGATCCAATCTTCCCGCTCTTCGATGGTTATTATCTCGCCATCAAACGGAGAAAAGGGGGACACAGGCGTATTCTTTTTTTCCTGCGCCGCAGGGGTATGTTTTGGGTCTTTAGGCATGGAATTTTCCCGTCAGGGCGTGTTTCACACAAATAAAGTCGCTATGGGAGCGTATCGACACCGAGATCAATATAATTTACTGTTGCAGTATCTACAACCTACTGAGCAACAAAGTACCATTTATGACGCTCTTTTTCACTTATTCCCCTTTATTCTGTTCCTGTACGCAACAAATTCCTGCGCAGGCAATGGTTTGCTGTACAGGTAGTCTTGCCCAGCGATGCACTGCGCCTGGAGGAGAAAATCGCGCTGGCTTTCTGTTTCTATCCCTGCGGCAATCACTGCTAGACTTAGCGCAGCAATAAAACTGACAATCGCGCGTGGAATTGTTCCATCTTCCTGCTCCATTATGTAGCAATCGTTTGCGTCCATAACTCCACGTAGCCAGTTACTGGAAAGCCCGCACCACATTTCTACCCATAAACATTCAAGATAACATTGGTGGGAGATGGGATCTACAGGAGATGGGATCTACAGGCGCTGCCGTTGCCAGCGCAGAAAAAGTCCCTCAGCACACTCACTGCTGATGAGGAGAAAGATGGCCAACGCAATACCGGAGACCGCTGGGGCAACCACCGGCAACAGCAACCAACACAACAACAGATAGGCAAACTTCACGATGGTCGCCTGCCCCAGCACCAGAGTCTGCCCACTGCCGGTAAAATGAGCGCGTAGCAAATTGGTGGCACCATAAAACAACGGAAAGATAGCGCACCATGCCAACGGAGTGATGACATACATGCGCAAATCATCCGCAATACCCAGCACCTGCTTGAGAATCAGGGTGTTAAATGGAAATGCCAGCAGGAGCAGCAGAGCAGACATAACCGCACTGGTGCGGTAAAAAAAACGCACCACGATTTTGTAGTCCGCCGCACTCTCCACCAGCGCCAGATACACCTGCTGTAAATTGCGCATGGGCCCTGCAAGCATGAACAGAATGGCACGGATCACACCGAAGGCGGCAAGGGCCAAATTGGCATCCGGAAGGCGGCTGATGATGGCGTTGATAACTACCGGGATGGTCTGTTGTAAACCGGAAGAAAACGCCACCGGTAGGGCAAAGCGCAGCACCGTCAGCACCGTCTGCTTCTGATCCTCCGCTATATTATCGCGCTTTCCGGGCACCACACTCCGATTTTGATATGCCATCCCTCCCATCACCACACTCTCCAGCGCCACGCAAGCCACTAGGGCAAATGCGCCAAGCTGCGCCCCATTAAACCAGCGCCGCCCCAGCACTATAAACACCAGCAGAGCTAACACGCGGATACCCGTAGCAATGCTGACCAGATGGGTACGCCGTGAGCGGATCACCAATCCTTGGAAAAGTCCACGAAAGCCGGTAAAAAACGGCAATAGTGCCATCAACGCTATCGCTTTGCGCGCCTCCCGCGCGATATCAGCATCCACCCCAAGAACCCTGAGGAGCATAAAATCGCCAAAAGGGGTATACGCTATGAGGTTCAACATCAAAGAGACAAACAGCGCGATAAGCACAACAAAGGTTATCATGCTCTTAAACGAGCGCGGCCCGCGCACCACCGCAATGGTGATAGTGTGATTTTGATATGAGGGCGATGCAAACAGCAGATGTACCACCATCGCCACAGAGAATGATGCCAGCGCGAGCACGTAATCGTCCAGGCGCGCCAGCGCACTGTTGATGATAGAGTGCGACACGCTCATGAGCTGAACGTTGAGCACCAGCGGCAGAAAGAAGAAGCTGATCTGCTTCATGCTCAGTGGTGCAGATGGGTTGGCAAGCTTCTTCATAGTCGCCCTAATGGTGCACCATTACGTGCAATGGAGAGGATGTTTCTACTGACGCTTCGCACAGTCATACCCCCATTCCAAACAGGCGGGCGACATAGGTCCACAGTCCAGCTTCCTCAATTTTAAAGAACAGTACTATTGCCACTGCCAGAGGGGCTACGTAGCGGATCAGCCAGTGCCACAGCGGATATACCCACGTGCCTGCTGAAACCAGTTCTTCTTTTTCTTCGCTTCCGCGCCAAAACCAGCCTACATAGATGGCAACAAGTAGACCTGCAATGGGAAGAAGGTAGTTGGAGGAGATGAGGTCGGCAGAATCAAAAAAATTTCGCTCCCCGATAAAGGTGAGACCCACCATGACATTCTCTGATAGCGCAGAGGGGATACCGACACTGAAGGCCAAAACTCCGATGGCAAGGGTGGCTTTTTTGCGCCCCCAACTTCGCTCGTCAATAAAATAGGCTATCTGAGCTTCAAGCAGGGAGATGTTACTGGTGAGTGCGGCAAAGGAGAGGAGAAGAAAAAACATGATGGAAAGGACATGCCCACCACCAATTTGGGAAAATACCACTGGGATGGTTTGAAAGATCAGACCTGGACCTGCTGAGGCCTCAAGCCCAACCGAAAACACAATAGGGAATATCGCCAGCCCTGCCATAAGAGCAATCAGGGTATCGAGTACAGCCACGCGGATACTTGCACCAAATAAGTTTTCATTGCGGCTTAGATACGAGCCATAGGTGATCATGGCCGCCATCCCCAGGGACAGGGTGAAAAACGCATGTCCCATAGCTTCAAGAATCGCACTGGGGGTAAGCTTGGAAAAATCGGGGCGGAACATAAATTCAAGCCCCTGCCGCGCCCCAGAACTGAGCATGCCATTAACAAACAGTAGGGTAAGGAGCACTAGCAAAATCGGCATCAGGATTTTACTCCAGCGCTCAATCCCTTTTTGCACCCCGCCCACCACAACCCCGAGACACAACAGCATAAAGATCAGATGCCAGAATGACTGGCGTCCGCCATCCGCTAGAAGAGAGCCGAACATCGTCTCAATCGCAGCGGCAGATTCACCGCTAAAACTACCCATGATGGCGCGAAACACATAGTCAAGCGTCCACCCCGCCACCACCGAGTAGTAGGAACTGATGATAAAAGCCGCAATTACGCTGATCCAGCCAGGGGTATGCCACCAGCGTCGTTTTGGCTCAAGGGCGACAAATGCTCCCACTGCGCCTTTACGGGTATGGCGTCCCAACATAAGTTCTGCCATCATGATGGGCAACCCAACAAAGGCGATACACAGCAGATACACTAGGACAAAAGCGCCGCCGCCGTTTTCTCCTGCAATGTAGGGGAACTTCCAGATATTGCCTAGGCCAACAGCACTTCCGGCAGCAGCAAAGACGAAACCAAGACGTGAGGCCCATAACGCTCTGGGTTTCAGCTTCGCACCCTCCTGCGCCATCAACGTGCCTCCCGCGCTCCGAAAATAGCTGTACCCACCCGCACCAGGGTGGCCCCTTCCTCAATGGCAACCTCGAAGTCGTGGCTCATCCCCATGGAGAGGGTGTGCATCGAGACCCTTGGTATATTCAGGGTTTCGATCTTATGTGCCAACTCGCGCAGCTGACGAAACCAAGGGCGGACATCTTCTGGGTCCTGCATAAAGGGAGGGAGGGTCATCAGCCCCTGAATCCGCACATGAGGCAATTCGGCAATACGCTTCACCAAAGCCTCCACTTTATCCGGCGCCACCCCGGATTTGCTCTGTTCTCCAGCAAGGTTCACCTGCAACAGAACATCGATGGTGGCATCGAGCTTACCCCACTGTTTATTAATCTCGCGCGCGAGGCTGAAACGATCCAAGGCATGGATCATCTCCACCTTGCCACCGAGATACTTTACTTTGTTTGACTGCAATGCGCCGATAAAATGCCAGCGCACCTTTGCACTTACTGCAGCGTATTTATCACAAAACTCCTGCACGTAGCTTTCGCCGAAGAGAAGTTGACCTTCTTGCGCCACCGCATCAATCGTGGCCGCAGGTTTTGTCTTGGAAACCCCAATCAGCTCCACACTTTGAGGGTCACGTCCGCAGCGTGCGCAGGCTGCCTCCATCCGTGTGCGTATCTGTGTCAGGCGCTGTGCTATAGAACTTTCCATGTTCGCCTCCACTGTTAATAGTCATATGGACACCTGTCGGTGGCTGTAGTGTACGATGCGACTAACGTTAACCAAGGTCGCTTACACGCCACTGAACATCCGATGCGCCCCTAACGCTTCCAGGTCGGCGAGGATTTCACTCAACGGCAACCCCACCACATTGGTATAACTACCGCTGATGCCGGTGACCATGAACGCCCCCAGCCCCTGGATCGCGTAGGCTCCAGCTTTATCCGCCGGTTCACCTGAAGCAATGTACCCCTCTATCTCCTCCGCTGTCAACGCACGCACCCGCACTTCGGTGCGCACCACCCGCCGGGTCCAGCTTGAATGGAGCCGATCGTAGATAGCATATGCAGAGATCACCTCGTGAGTGGTACCGGAAAGGCGGCGTAACATGCGTGCGGCATGAGTTTTATCCGCCGGCTTCCCCATGATCGCCCCCTCACACACCACCACCGTATCGCTGCCGATAAACCAGCGCCCTGCAGCAGGGTTGCGCTGTGCTACCGCGAAGGCCTTGTCGCTACTGACACGCAACACAAAGTCTTTTGGAGTTTCCCCTTCACGCAGATCTTCCGCCACGGCGGCGGGGATGGTTAGAAACGCAACTCCCATCCGCTCCAACATTTCCCGCCGACGAGGTGAGGCAGATGCGAGGACAATGCCGCTGTTTTTAGAGGGTATTTCCATCGTTTTGTTCCTTCATGTGCTGGCGCTCCTGCCGCAACATTGCGGTATCTTGCATAGGAATCTCCACCGCTACGAGCCACTCTCTCCATGCTTGCAGAGCACGTTCAGCCTGCGCAAGACGGCGCAGAGCGCGCTTCATCTTTCTCTCTGGGAGGGGCGGGAACAGACCATAGTTGATGTTGCTGGGTTGAAAATGTTCTGGATCGCTGTGCTGGAGATGCCCGAGCATCGCTCCACACGCCGTGGTCTCCGGCGGCAGGGGGAGTGTTTCGCCGCGCAGGTATGCAACGGCCTGCAAGCCAGCGATAAATCCGCACGCTGCCGCTTCTACATACCCTTCCACTCCGGTTATCTGCCCTGCAAAGAAGATACGCTCCTCCCCTTTGAGCTGCAACGTCGGGGCAAGGCAGCGCGGTGCATTGATAAAGGTATTCCGATGCACACTGCCCAGGCGGCTGAATTCGGCATGTTGGAGCGCAGGGATGGTGCGAAAAATGCGCTTCTGCTCGGGATAGGTAAGTTTGGTCTGAAAGCCTACCATGTTGTAATGGGTAGCCTGGCGGTTATCCTGGCGCAGCTGCACAACGGCATACGGTTCGCGCCCCGTGCGTGGGTCGGGCAGCCCCACCGGCTTCATCGGACCGAACGCCAAGGTACGCTCGCCACGCCGTGCGATCTCCTCTATCGGCATACACCCCTCGAAGTGGAGCATGGTTTCAAAGTTGTGCGCTTCAACCTTCTCCGCCGCAAGAAGTGCAGCCACAAATTCCTGATACTGCTCCAGGTTTAGGGGGCAGTTGATATAGTCTGCCGCTCCTTTCCCGTAGCGCGAAGCGCGCCACGCTATAGAAAAGTCGATGGAATCTGCACTCACTATCGGGGCAATGGCATCGTAGAAATATAAATCATCCGCCGAAGTGCGCCGCACAATCTCTGCCGCCAGGGCGTCAGCAGTCAGGGGACCACTCGCTATTACAACCACCCCCTCCGGCGGGATGGTGCAAACTTCGGTGCGCTCCAACTCGATGGCTGGATGCTCTTTAATGGCGCGGGTTATATACGCACTGAAGGCGGCGCGATCCACTGCCAGCGCCCCCCCGGCAGGAACCGCGGTTGCATCCGCGGCTTGCATAAACAAGGTGCCCGCACGGCGTAGCTCCTCTTTCATGCACCCAACCGCATTATTCATCCCGGCACCACGCAGACTGTTGGAACAAACCAGTTCCGCAAGATCTTCAAGTTCATGCGCCGGGGAAAAGCGCTGTGGTTTCATCTCCAGCAACCGCACCTGTACTCCGCGCTGTGCCGCCTGCCATGCCGCCTCACACCCCGCGAGCCCAGCACCGATAATGGTTAGGGGTAAGGTGGAGGCTGGAGCCGGTGTTTGTAGCTGCATTGTCATTTATTCGATTCCTGTCTTTTAATCCCGCTATTATTCGGCGTACATACTGGTAGGAGCTTGAGGTACCCATGGAGGGCAACGCAGCGTGTCCCTTGGAATGGATGGCACAAGCCGATACGGCAAAGTTACTTTCACCTGCGCAAAAAAAAGACTGCACCAATAGTAGCGCAGTCTTTTGGAACAATCTAAACGTTTGTGGGCGCCAGACTCAGCTTTTATCGCTTTTGGCTGGGGCTTTCTTGCTGGTGGGGCTTTTTTTAGTCGTGGTGCTCTTTTTAGCCGGCGCTTTCTTCGTCGCACTTTTCTTGGCGGGAGTTTTTGTGGTGCTGGCTTTCTTTTCCGGCTCTACCAGAACCTCTTTAAAATCACACTCTTTTTGAGCACACTTGCGCACCGTACCCTCCCGCTTTGTGGTTTTTTCCACTGTGAGGGGGAAATCACAGGTGGGGCATGGTTGCTCCATAGGTTTATCCCACAGGGCGTATTTACACTTGGGATAGCGATTGCAGGAATAGAAGATTTTGCCGTAGCGGCTTTTTTTCTCCATCAACTCCCCATCATCGCAGTCCGGGCATTTGATTCCAAGGGGTTTCGGTTTAACCAGTGGCTGAATGTTTTTGCAATCAGGATATGCACTACATGCGAGAAACTTGCCGTAGCGCCCCATCTTGATAACCATGGGTGCCTCGCACTTGTCACATTTCTCATCCGTGACCTCGGGCTCCTCCTTGCCGCTTCCATCCAGCGGCTCGGTGTGGCGGCAATCGGGGAAACCACTGCAGGCAAGAAATTTGCCCGCGCGCCCCAACTTCACCACTAGGTTTTTGCCACATTCAGGACACACCTTATCGGTCTGCTCCGTGGTGACATCAGCCTTGCTGATCTCAGCATCTTTCTCTTCCAACAACTTCACAAATGGTTCCCAGAACGACTTCAGCAGGGGTTTCCACTGCTGTTCCCCGCGCGAGACTGCATCAAGGTCCTCTTCGAACTTCGCAGTAAAGTCGTAATCAACATATTTGGTAAAGTGATTAGAGAGTAGATCGCTCACCACCAACCCCACATCTTCGGCATAAAATGCACGTTTTTCCAAGCGTACATAACGCCGCGTTACTAAGGTGTTCATGATCGAGGCATAGGTGGAGGGGCGCCCGATGCCATAGGCTTCAAGGGTCTTGACCAGACTCGCCTCGGTATAGCGTGGGGGTGGCTGGGTAAAGTGCTGATTAGGGAGAAGCTCCTGACACTGCACGGTATCATGCTCCTGCAGAGGGGGGAGCATCCCTTCCGGCTCTTCGTTAGATTCAGAGTCGGTCCCTTCAATATACAACTTCATAAAGCCGGCGAAGCGCAACACCTGCCCAGTAGCACGGAACATATACACGTGCCCATCACCCTCCTGTGCCAGAGTGGAGATATCTACCGAGGTGGCATCCATGCGCGCCATTGCCATCTGTGAAGCAAGGGTGCGCATCCACACCAGACGGTAGAGTTTGTACTGATCTGAGGAGAGACTCCCTTTAATTTTATCCGGATGGTTTTCCAATGCCGTAGGACGTACCGCCTCATGCGCCTCCTGCGCATTTTTCGCTTTGTTTTTGAAAAAGCGCGGCTTTGTTAAGGCGTACTCCTCGCCAAACAGGGAAACAATCTGTTCGCGCGCTTCGGTAAGGGCAATATTGGAAAGCGCCACCGAGTCGGTACGCATATAGGTGATAAGACCCACAGGGCCAGAACCGATGTCGATCCCTTCGTAGAGTTTCTGCGCCACACTCATGGTCTTGCGTGCGGAAAATCCGAGTTTTCTACTCGCTTCTTGCTGCAGGGTACTGGTGGTGAACGGGGGGGCGGGAGAGCGCTTTTTCTCCTTACACTGCACCGAAGTCACCTTCAGGTTGCGCCCAGCTATCGCCTCCACATAGGTTTTGGCCTGTTTTTCATTGCTGATATCAAACTTTTTGAGTTTTTTGTCGTCGACCGCGTGCAGATGCGCTTTGAACCCCTTTTCCTGCGGGCTAAGCAAGGCAGCATTAATGCTCCAGTACTCTTTAGGTTTGAACTCGCCGATCTCTTTTTCGCGCTCACAGATCAAGCGCAGCGCCACAGATTGTACGCGCCCAGCAGAGAGACCGTAGCGGATTTTCTTCCACAAAAATGGGGATAGCGTAAAGCCGAACAGATAGTCGAGGATTGAACGTGCCTGCTGCGCATTGACCAGATTGGTGGATATTTTATGTGGTTTGGCCACCGCTGCCTGAATCGCAGGCTTGGTGATCTCGTGGAAAGTAACCCGCTTTACCACCGGTTTTTTGCTCGTTTCAGAAATACCCAGCGCTTGGAGCAGATGCCAGGCTATCGCCTCCCCTTCGCGGTCGAGGTCCGTGGCAAGGAGCAGTTCTTCACACTTTGCCGCTTCGCGCTTGAGTGCTTCTATATGTTTTTCACTCTCAGGCAAAATCTGATATTTGGGTACAAAACCAGCCTCTACATCCACCGAACCCTGTTTACTTGGCAAAGCGCGTACATGTCCATAAGAGGCCATCACCTTGTAATCTTTGCCGAGAAATTTTTCGATGGTTTTCGATTTAGCCGGGGATTCCACTATAACCAGTGAGCGAGCCATGAAATGTTCCTTGCATAAAATCTATAGTTCAAAATAAAAAAGGCTGCGTTGAGTAGCAGCCGGGCAATCTATCAGTGGTAAAGTTTATGCCAATCTTCTGTGGCAATGCAGTCAATCTGGCGCTCTCCATGCTGGTTTGCACCAAACATCGCCAGCGTTACCATGTGCTTTATCTCCCGCAGACTGAGACAGTCGCGTTCCTGGTAACATGCGCGCAGGATCACCTCTTCAGCTAACTCAGAAGTGATAAGTCCCTGTTGCAACAGACGCACAAGATAGCCACGTGCACGGCGCGTCAGGGCGAACTCCTCCTGCGGTGCAAACGCACGTAGCGGCATCACCACCGCTTCTACACCTGGGGCCTCATCCGGCTCGAGGGCTACATCCTCTATCCATCCGAAAGCTGCTTCAATCTCATCGCGGTGGAAGCCAGCAGAGAGAAGACTTTCTACAATCTGCTCCTCGCTGGAAAAATCATCTTCACTTAAAAAACTGGTGGCAATGATTCCAACGATGCGCAAAATGCGTTCGCTAACAACGGTCATAAACCTCTGTATTATTTATGTATCAGGCCCGAATATAGCGGGCTCCGGGCAGGGAATTTATCAACCCCTGCAGCTCCAAGTGCAGAACGATAGACGAAACATCCATGGGTGTCAAGCCACTTTCCCCCGCGATTTCGTCCACATGTAATGGGTCTGAACCCAGCAGAATAAAAACTTTTTTTTCTTCCGGACTCAGACTCTCAGTTGCACGTGCAAAGAGATCATCTCCTATGGCGAAACTTTGCGTGCTCCCCTGTGCCTGCGCTTTTGTTTTTCTAGAGTTACTGGATTTGTTTCGTTCCTCCACAAATAATGGTGCATGGCGACAGTACTCATCCAGCACATCCTGCGCGCACGTAACCATGATCGCTCCATCTTTGAGCAACTGCAGCGTCCCACTACTTGCAGGACTGTACACTGGTCCAGGTACAGCAAACACCTCACGTCCATGTTCCAGGGCAAATTCCGCGGTGATTAAGGACCCACTGCGTTCTGCTGCTTCTACTACAATTACCCCTGCGCTTAAAGCACTGATAATGCGGTTCCGTCCAGGGAAGTGGTGCGCTAGCGGCTCGCATCCAGGAGGGTATTCTGATATAAGCGCGCCGCTGGCGGCAACACTCTGAAACAAATGGGCATTAGCGCGGGGATACACCACATCAATACCGTTTCCCAACACCCCCATGGTGCTCAAGGCTCCAGGGTTATTGGCGCCTGCTGCACTCAGGGCTCCTTCATGGGCAGCGCCATCGATTCCACTTGCCATGCCACTCACTATGCAAAATCCGGCATTGGCGAGATCGCGTCCAAGTTCCCGCGCTATCTCTTTCCCAGCGCGGGTAGCGCGGCGCGACCCCACGATGGCAATGCACGGACGTGGGCTTAACTCTCCGCGAATATATAACAGGGCAGGCGGATCACTTATCTGGCGTAACGGTGGAGGATAGCCCGCACAATTAATGCTCACAATTTTTACCTGATGGTGGCATATATATTCTGCCGCGCGCAACACCAGCGCATCATCAGCAGCTGGAATATGCTCTATACGGGCTATGCTAATTCCCGCGTGGCGCGCCCATTGTGCAGGGGTTTGCGCCAGCACCGCACTAGGGCTCTGATATGCGTGCAATAGTTTGAGCAATGTGGCGCGCCCCAGCCCATGGGTTAGGTTGAGGCGCAACAGTGCTAATTGATTCGCTTCCATAATCGCACCCTCCACTCATGTTTTTAGTATTATCTGTTTTAATCTAATTCAAATTCGCTAATACCCTAGGCATAAAAAAAGGGCCGCTACCGACCCTTTCTTCAGCGCACTAGGGCTTGCTACTCCACTTCAGTATACGCCAGATCTCCACCCACGATAGGCTCTGCCGCCTTAAGCACCAATGCAGCGGCAGTCTTGGCATCTGTTTTAACTACCAGTGCACGCCCGAGTAAGGTATCAGGAAGTTCCACACTTTTATCCTGCAGCCCGAGTTCGCTCGCAGTGCGGGGACGCACGAGCGTGAGCATATTCCCCACCTGCAGTCCGGCATCAGTTCCCATGTCTACATAAAGCACATCCCCGTGGGCAAGAGACAACTGACGCTGTTGTCCGGTAATGATCGTTCCACTAAGGATAGTATCTGCGCGGCGCAATACGATCTCCTCCTCAGGCTCTATGCGTGGAAGGAGGACAGTACCGCGCTCTATTTCTTGCACTGCCTGGGTAATTACCCCGGAATATACTTGCGCATGTGCACTCACAAGTTCCACCGCGCCTACCCAAGTAGTTTTATGTCCGAGCTTTGCCCCAGTATGGGGGTGGGTGACAACATCGCCGATGCGGTACAGATCATACTGTGTTCCAACCTGCGCCATCTGGTCACCCATCTGCACAAACACAGTGTCATCTTTGGAGATCATAATGCGATTATCCACCGTATCCACGATCATGCCACTGCGTGCCAGCGCACCGTCACTGATAAAACTGCGCAGATCTGCTTCAGTGGAGATAGTGATCTCCTCTTCCGGCTCAGGCATCGCCACCAGAACTTCACCTTCTACTGGACCCTCTTTTTCTGGGTAGTTGGGAAGCAATTCAATACGCCCATCATAAATGGCAACTTTTTGCCCCGGATAAATGAGATGTGGGTTGCGGATAAAGGGATTATTCGCCCATAGATTGGGCCAATACCAGGGGTCGGTGATAAATCTATCGGAAATCCCCCACAGGGTATCCCCTTTCTTAATGGTGTATATATGTGGCTTCTGATATGGCTTCCGGACCGAAGCGGACTGCTGCGCTACTGCGCTGCTGGGGATCGCCATACATACTATAGCCAACAGCAAAGTTGCACACGTGGCCATTTGAACCGCTTTTGCTAAACGCATAGTTACTCTCTCCTTCAGTTTAGACGCCCGGAGTTAAGGACAGTTCCCGCCTGCTCCGCCGCTTCAGTGCCTGGGTAATCATTCTGGACATCTTGAAGTACTTTTCGCGCCGCATCAGTCTCTCCTTGGCGCGCCAGAATAAGCCCCTGCTTTAATTGGGCAAATGGCGCTTTAGAGCTTTGCGGATCAAACTCTATCACTGCAGCAAAGGCCTGTTTGGCTTCTGCGTACAGACCCTGAGCTAGACACGCCTCCCCCTGCCAGAAACGTGCATTGGCGACATAGTCGTTATCAGGGAAAGAGGTGACAAATTCCTCAAACAGCTCCTGCGCTTCAGCATGCTTGCCTGTGGTATAGGCTGCAAACGCACGGCGATAAATTTCAGTAGGGGTACGCTGATCTCCATCCATGTTTGGTTTGGTGGCACCTGCAGTGGCAACCTCAGAACGGGGCTGGCGCACAACCATACCATCATAGGTATTGCTGCGCGAAGCAGTACTCACTTTACGTACATCTGACACCTCTGCCAGCACGGCATCGAGACGAGCCATCACTTCGGCATACTGTTCATCGCGTTCGCGCTGTGCAACGCTCAAAGTGGCTAACTGCTGTTCCATTGCAGTTATACGCATTTGCTGCCTTTCCACCTGTCGTTCTAGAGGTGCAGATGGAGTATGGCGCTGCGTATTCAGCGTCCCTGGCGCACACCCTGACGCCACTAGCACCGCAAATCCTATACACATAGTGCCGACTATACGTATCATTACTGCTCTCCTCCATCACCATCTATTTATGGTCTGCAACATTTTTCGGCACAGACAGGTTAAGATCAAGGGCTGATAATAACAGTTATCCAGAAAAATATACACTTCTGCCCAGAGAAATCCTGTGCGGAATTCACCAGCGCTAAAAACCGGGCGCTAATCATTGAAACAAATCACATAAACTCTGTGTGAAATTTTTAAATCTATTCATCCCTCTTGTCAAGCTCTTGCATTGCTTCCTAAAGTTAGATTGAGGAACAATTGCTTTTTGTCCCCATTTCAACGTAAAGTTATACGCTACGCACCACTTCAATCTTTTTTTAACTCAAATTTTTTACACTGAGCCATCCATCTATGCCCACACCACCAGAACTGCTGGCCCCAGCCGGCGACATTGACAAATTAAAAGTTGCCCTCGACTACGGCGCAGATGCGGTGTACCTGGGTGGGGACAACTTCGGACTGCGCGCCCAAGCGGGGAATTTCAGCCTGGATAATCTGCACCGTGCTATAGAGGAGACCCATAAGCGGGGTAAAAAGCTCTATCTCACCCTGAACGCCTATCTTTTCGAAGGGCAGATAGCAGCTCTAGAGGAATACCTTGAAGCGTTACGCCCTCTGGCACTCGATGCATATATAGTTTCAGACCCCGGAGTGCTGAGTTGTATCAAAAATCTAGATCCAACGCGCAAAATCCATCTTTCCACTCAAGCCAACACCTTGAATGCTGCTGCGTGTAACTTCTGGCAGCAGCACGGGGTAGAGCGCGTCAACCTCGGGCGCGAGCTTCCACTTCAGGATATTGCGGCAATTCGGCAGGGTACCCAAATCGACTTGGAGGTGTTTGTCCACGGCGCCATGTGTGTCGCGTATTCGGGGCGCTGTCTGCTCTCCACCGCCCTCACCGGACGCAGCGCCAACAGCGGTGCATGTGCGCAACCATGCCGCTGGAACTACACCTTGGTGGAAGAATCACGCCCCCAGCAGGCGTTTGGGATTGAAGAGGACACCCACGGAACCTACATTATGAACAGCCGTGACCTCTGCCTGCTTGAGCACATCCCTGATCTTATCCGCGCTGGAATTTCCAGTCTCAAAATTGAAGGACGGATGAAAACCCAGTACTATGTCGCAACGGTTACGCGGGTGTACCGTGCTGCCATCGATGCATATATGGCAGACCCAAGCCAGTACCGTTGTAATCCGCTATGGCGCGAAGAGTTGGATAAAATAAGCCACCGTCCCTACACCACCGATTTCCTCCCCCCGCACGATGCCACCATCCACCACCAGGATTCTAGTTATCGGCGCAGCCATGATTTCCTCGGCATCGTGCGTGAACAACGGAGTGCAACGGAGTTTTTAGTTGAGGGGCGCAACCGCTTTGAGAATGGCGATAGCATTGAAGTGATAGGACCGGGCATGCGCCAGAGTGAAATAGTGATCCAAAATGCCCGCACCAGCAACGATGAACCTTGCCCCATTATCCAGCCCAACGCTCTGGTATGGCTTGTGTTACCTCCAGACACCTGTGTTGGCGATATGTTGCGGCGCGAAAAACCCAGCGCTCAACACTGGAGCATCACTCCGGCGCCACGGTGCAAGGGAACCAAGGATATATAATGATTTTCCCCCACGCTTACGAAGATGCGTTGTTTCTTCCCTTCAATCACGCCTGCGTGGCTAAGCACTTCACTCTGGCAACCCCAGACGCAGACCCCGGTGGCACAGGGGTATGGGTTGTGTTGCATAAAAACTCTATTTATGTAGATGGAGACAGCGAGGGTGCGAGTCTGCCTCGCGATCCGGGCGAGGTTTCTGCGTTGGCGCGAACCTTCTACTGTGGACGCTGGAACAATATGCCATGCCGTGTGTGTGTCATCCCCGCGGATGCGGAACCTCCCCAGCATCT
>Ga0265295_1002402_pt1 | contig 29847 bp, 29 predicted proteins | sample Munlansysbiofilm_FD_192503 | JGI IMG/M metagenome (GOLD analysis project Ga0265295, IMG submission 192503) | Leachate microbial communities from a municipal landfill in Southern Ontario, Canada - Methane capture system biofilm | ecosystem: Engineered > Solid waste > Landfill > Unclassified ... | reverse complement strand
ATTTAGTGACTAAAATCAAGTGATACCACAACATAAAGACTGAATGTGAATTCGTGTCTAATTTTAACATTATATAGCCTTCTTTCCGTAATTATACCGAATGTTCATTATATTTATATTATACCATTTTTTATATATAATATTCCAAATAAAAAAAACAAAAAAATCAATTCATCCCGCTACCTATAGAGGAAGGGGACTTCTTGATTAGATTGTTAAAATAAATCCGAAACAAAGTCACAATTAAAAAAACGATTAATGAGCCTACAATGGATTGAATTAACAAGATGTTATTGCTAATAATCTCTGCCATTTCATCACCTACTTAGTGCACTTATGGAATGCTAAGCGCTCTTTATCAATTGGTTGTTCTAAGTATATTTTACCACATAAAACGAAACCATCCTTAATCAAATAATTGATCATCGCTTGGTTTAATTCGTGTGTGTCAATTCGCATGTTGTTTGATTTGAAATAATCAAACGCATAATCAAACATTTTTTTAGTAATACCCTTACCAACAAAATAATTGGATACAGCGATTCGGTGTATCACAATATAATCATCCTCATTGAGCCAATTACCTTCGATTACATCGTAAGTCTTCTCATAGGGATAAATCGCCATTACACCAACAATGACACCCTCAATCTCATACACAAATAAAGCCTCCTGACTAATATCGTTAAGAAATATTTGCTCATTTGGGTAACCATTTTGCCATTGTGGTGAACCAGTGGTTCTAATGCGAGCTTTTGCTTCATCAATCACACTTAGTATTCCTGTTAAATCTTTTGTCGTCGCTTTTCTAATCACGTTCAATGTACTCCTTAAATGCTTTCATATCCTCTTCTGTTTGTTTGATATAGTGCAATTTATCAACTGTAAAGTCGTCAACAAACTCAAAAATAACTTCATTTGTCCACAATGTGTTTTGATCATTTACATTCGAGAATGAATAGGTCATTTTGTTTTTAATGTCACCCATGGTATATAAGAGTGTTATTGACGTAGGTAATTGATTGTCAATCACGTACTCATCCATGTATATTTTTGTTCCATTATAATTATAGAACAATCTTGTTACAGCGCCTTTTTCTAATGTTCTTCCTCGCATTAAATGATACGTGATTAGCGGGGGTTGTTGATGGTATTTAAGCAGGTCGTAATCAAATAGTTTTTCACAAACCTCTTGGATGCTTTTCTTAATTTTAACCGTGATGCGGTAGTTAATTGACTTAGACATGTGTTCACTCGTTTCTAGTTATTTCTAATATCGATATTATAGCACAATAACCTCGATTTGACATAAGAAAAATTCGATTTAGCCAAGTATCTAATGACATCCTATCATATTCCTAAAAGATGCTGCATTATTGCAATTGCCTCTATTTATAAAAAAAAACACCTAAGTGCTTTTTAAAACAAATCCGATTCAGTTTCACCTGGCCAAGCAACGATTCCACCTAAGTCATAAACATTACTATAGCCTTTTTCAACCATGATTTCAACTGCTTTTGAGCTTCTAACTCCATGTTCACAATAAATAACATAGGTTTGATAACGATCTGGAAACCATTCATCAACTTGATCAAACATCTGAACTGGTAAAACGACCGATTCAGGAATACGTTTGATTTGGTGCTCCTGTACGGTTCTGCAATCAATTAATACGATGGCTTCTCCATCTTCAAGTCGGCTAATGTATTGGCTTGGTGTGATTTCTTTATTGGTTCTACCTTTTAAATGAAAATCAAAAAAACTCATCCTTAACACCTCATTATCAATCATAGCATTAGTCTTTTTAAAATGCTCGTAATATGCAAAAAAAAGAAAGAGAAAATTCTCTTTCTTAGAGTAATCCAATATTCTTAAAAAAGACAACAAACAAGAAAATTGTGATCACAGAGCCAATGGACGACCAAACAACTAATTGTGCGGCCAATTCTTCGTCACTTCCCATTTCAGCTGCCATAACCGCTGATGTCACCGCCACAGGCGAACCAAATAAAGCGATTAACCCTGGTAGTGTATCGGCACTAATATTAATGACCTCAAACTGCTTAAATAATAAATACCCAACCGATAGTGATAAAATTGGCGTCAATACAATCTTCCATGTCACGCCTAATAAGATTTCCTTATACATTGATTTAATCGCCTTAAACTCAAAATCAGCGCCAAGAATGATTAAGGCTAATGGTGAGGCAATCACTGCCACATCAGAAATGGCTTTAAACAAAAATGGAATATCCTCTTTTAAGCTGAATGCTGTGGTGTAATTTCTAATGACTAACGCCAATAAACCAAACATAACCCCGATAATTAATGGGTTTTTTGCAATGTTTTTTAGTATACCAATATAACTAACTGGTTTACCTTCTTCTTTGATAAAAACACTTAATCCGATGACAGCTAACACATTAAATAAAGGAATTGAGAAGGCACTTAAGATTGATGCAATCGCGGTTGCCTCTACACCACCCAACGCAGTGGCTAGCGGTATACCGATAATCGCATAGTTCGAACGAAACGTTGCTTGCACAACAACCCCTTTTCTTCTATCATCTGGTACAAAAAGCAGTACACAAATGATACCTAAGATAAAAACAATAATAATCATTAAGACCGAGTATAAGACAACTGCCCAGTCAATGTCTTTAATTGACTCAATCTTATACACATTAACAAACAGTAATACCGGTAGTGCTACACGAAACACAAAACTATTAGCTACTTTTAGAAACCCCCGGTTAAACATGTTAATTCGTTTTAATTGGTAACCTAATGCAATCAGCAATATGATTGGTAAAATCGCATTAAGTGCGAAAAATAATGTATCCATAATATCCCCCTTAGACATCTAAAGTAATTATACGCTTTTATCGATAAAATGTCATTAAAAAGCGTGCGCTTTCATTCTTTTGTTTCAAAACATGAATGTTTTTTTCATCCATGAACCAATAAAAAAAGCCTCCCAAAAGGGAGGCAAGAGATCATTCAATTGGTTCAAAACTAAAGCCAATCGTGTCCTCAACTTTCATCGAAAAACACAACCCTCTGGCTTCAGTTGTAACGCCATACTGACTTGTCATGGCTTGCATTAGCGCGTCTTTTTGTGACTCTAAACAAACAATCAAGAGGAGTTCTTTTTCAGGGTGAATCGTGATTCCAAAGAATTTTGATTTCTCCGTTGAAATTGAACTACGTCCATGAAGGATGGTTCCCCCCCTTGCCCCTGCTTTTTTGGCTTCTTGCATTGCCTCATAGGCATAGCCATGATTACAAATATATATAATAACTTGTTTATTTTCCATTTGTTAGTCCTCCTAACCCTTCCATTAAGTATTGATATGTACTTGATCCAATCGAGTCAAGTTGAACACTAAAGGCAACACCATTGCCTACCTTATTGAAATCAATGGATTGATTGAGTTCATTTAAAATAAGCTCAATGTCTTTGTCACTAACGAGACTTAAGATGATTTCTTTTTCAGTTTCACCTAAGCTTAGCATTTCAAGTCTTTCAGATGAAGCCGTTCCTTTACCCGTGTAGACCGTTTGAAAATCAATTTTAAACTTATGGCATATTTCCGTTACCAAACTACATTTTCCCTTATTAACAATTGTAATTAATAATTTCATTTTTCTACCTCACTTAACTTAATAATCCGTTCAGGTTCAGTCTTGATCTCCACTTTATCCTGTCTACGTTGATATAAAAAACCTAGAATTTGAATCGTAATCAGTGGTGTCATCGCAACTAGGCTTACTAATCCAAATGCATCCGTCAAAATATTAGAGCCTAAAGAAGTTGCCGCACCTAGTGCAAAGGGAACCAAAAACGCTGATGTCATAGCACCTGAAACGGCCCCACCTGAATCAAACGCAATACCAGAGAATATCGCCGGTGTAAAAAACATTAACGCGATTGCGATTAAATAGCCTGGTAGAATAAAGTACCAAATGCTTATCCCAGTAATCACTCTAAGTAAAGACATACCTATCGCAAGTGAAACACCAATAGATAAGCTTGTCATCATAAGTTTTTGAGGAATAGCACCCGCACTTACTTCATGAACTTGTTTATTTAATACGATGACTGACGGTTCTGCCGAGATTACTAAGAATCCAAATAACATCCCTAATGGTATCAAAACCCAATAGAATGACGTTGAGGCAAAATGCTCCCCAATATAGAAGGCTAAATTCACTAACCCACCATTAGCACCTGTCAAAAATAATACCAACCCGACGTAAGTATAACCAAACGCAATCATTATCTTCTTAACACGTTCTCTTCGATATCTAAATGCGATCATTTGAAAGAAAAAGAAAAATAAGATAAACGGAAGTATGGCAACCGCCATTTGAAATAAATTGGTAATAAAATAGTCAAGTAGACTTGAGGTTGTGTCTAGTATAGGCACATCTGGTTGATTCAATAATCCCAAGATTAATACTGAAATAATTGGACCAATCGAGGCAATCCCAATCAAACCAAACGTATCGATCTCACTCTTTTTGTCACCACGAGAGTGTGACAAACCATAACCCAAGCTCATAATAAATGGCACCGCCATTGGACCAGTCGTCACACCACCTGAATCAAACGCAATCGGAATAAACCCAGGGTTCGTTAACGATACCAAATAGGCAATGACAAACACGATACCATAACTAATTAAAATTAGATATTTAAGCGATATTTGAAAAACAATACGTAGCAGGGCTATGGTAACAAACACACCTACACCCATGGCAACCGCAAGAATCAAAATAACTGGGCTAACCACGGTTTTAAACTGGTCAGACAAAACCCATAATGCCGGTTCTGCCACTGTGATTAAGAAACCGACCAAAAATGCGATTAATATTAGTATTTTCAATTTTCTTTTTCGAACAATAAAATTACCAATCCCCTCAGCAATTGTAACCATCGACGCGTTAGCACCAATTTGAAAAATGGTTAACCCCAAAACTAAAAGTACGGTACCAATGATAAAGGCTCCGAGTGTTTCCAAAGGCACACCAATCAAAAAACTAATGCCAATGACAAGTACAAACACAGGCAGTACTGCTTGGATGGACTCTTTAAAACGACTTCCTAGTATTTTACTAATCAAATGCATCACCCCTTTTTATTTTAATTATACCATATTTACAGTTTATTTTCGTTAAATATGACATTTTTAACTAGCTTAAAACTGTTTTCAATTATAGAATAAAAAAATTGGATGGCTCCAATTAGTTTATTAACTTAAAGCGACATCCAATACCATCATTATGATAAAGCCAAATAAAAACCCAAACGTCGAAAAGTGTGTACCTGTCGGCGTTGCCTGTTCTTGTGCTTCAGGGATTAATTCTTCAACAACAACGTAAATCATTGCCCCCGCAGCAAACGCTAAAGCGTAGGGTAAAAAGCCTTGCATTGAATTAACTAAGAGCGCACCTATCACTGCGAATACTGGTTCAACGATCGCTGATGCTTGCCCATACATAAATGACTTTTTTCTTGATAATCCTTCTTGTCTTAAAGGGATCGAAACCGCTGCACCTTCTGGGAAGTTTTGAATTCCTATCCCGATTGCAACTGCAATAGCAGCCATCAGTGCTTGATTCATATCACCCGTTAATCCGACAACACCAAAAGCAACACCAACAGCTAAGCCTTCAGGTATGTTGTGTAGTGTAATCGAGAATATCAGCAACACTGTTCGTGATAATGATGTTTTAACCCCTTCAGTTGTGTGATTTTCACCAAAATGCATGTGTGGAATGATTTTATCAAATGCGTATAGAAATATACCACCCAATAATAACCCAATACTAGCCACAAGCCATGCAATCTTTCCTTGTTCTTGCGCTAGATTAATCGCAGGTGTGATTAATGACCACATACTTGCTGCAATCATTACACCCGATGCAAAACCAAGCATCATGGCAAGCACTGCTTTATTGATTGTTTTAAAGAAAAAGACTAGGGACGCCCCAAGTGCCGTTAGCCCCCAAGTTAAAATGCCCCCCAGTAAGGCTAAGAGCCAAACTGGTAACCCAATTAGATATTCAATCATATTTTAAATTTTCCCCTATTAACTTTTATTGTAAAAACATTGCCATATAAATTGGCATTTTAACAAATATATCTATTTCAAATTTATTCGTCATTGAAAGCTTAATTGCGCTTTTTACGCCATAGTTTTCATAGACAGAATCTAATGCTTTTGCCTTCGTATTATCCGCATGGTTAACCGATATGGCAGTTACTCTGTTAAATAGTTTTAAGACAAACTCAACATCCAGTGTTGCATTCTTACTAAAATAGTATAACTTATGATTACCTTTGATTAAAATATCAGCAACCAAGCTCTCTAATATCGCAAATTCTTTATATGAAAAATCTCCGTCCATAATTGATTGCTGTGCTTCTGCTCCATACATAGAAGTCAGCAGACCGATATCTTTTAAATAGACTTTAAAAACATCATACTTCACTTGATTACGAAATGGCCATTTAGGTTCGGTTAAATTGAATGAAATCTCAATTAGATCTGAGTCATGAAGATTTAGAATGCTTTTTTCATATTTTCTTGCATTCGAAAGTTCTTCAACGACACCATACATAAACTTTTTATTCGTTTTTTCTAGTTGTTTTGGAATTGAGTTAAAGCAAAGGCTGGTCTTTCTAGATTCCACCTTGCTTAGATACATTTGCATTTGTCTCATGTAATCTTTTAAAATTTCTTTTTGAATTTTTAATGCCGATTTAAAATTATGTTTTGTCGTAAAAACATCAACGACTTTTGGCATTCCACCTATAACTGTATATTCTTTTAATAGTTCCATCACAGCGTCATGAAGAACGCTTGGCACACTTGTTTCAGCGATAAAATGGGTTTTAATTTGTTCGATAACGTTTAAGTTAATGCTATTAGCCCATAAGAATTCTTCGAAATCTAACCCATACAAATTCATCAGCTGTTCGTTTGGATTTAACTCAAGCGGAAAATTATCGATGTTCATCCCATAAGCACTCGTTGCCATAATGACATCGTATTTATCTTGGGCCGTTAAATTTGTTACAGCCATGCGTGCACGCGGACACAAGTGAACTTCGTCTAAAAAAATTAACGTCTTATTAGGTACCATTTTTTCAGTTTGCAGCTTTAATGATATCTGTTTTGTCAAAGTACCTAAATCAAGCTCACCATCAAAAATAGAGCGAAGTTTCGGATTGTTCTCAAAATCTAAATGAATTAAATTCGTATAATTTTCTTTTGCAAAATAATTCACAATATATGTTTTGCCAACGTGTCTTGATCCCTTTAGTAGGATTGCTTTTTTATCTAGCGAGTCTTTCCATTTGATTAAGTCGTCGTATATCTTTCTTTTTAACATTATTATCACCAATTAAATTATACAACAAATAGAAAGGAATGTATAGAATAATTTACATATTTTTTTGAGGTATATTTTTTATAAATCATTGATTAATCAAACAAAGAAAAAGAATAGAAAATAAAAAAATAACCGGTTTTTTCAGAAAAATCGGTTATTTTAAATGATTTTATTGCAATATTTCGAACTCTTTAATTAATAACGGTAATACGATTTTCGCATCAGCGACGATTGAAATATCTGCGATATCAAATATTAGTGCTTTAGGATCCGTATTAACCGCAATAACTAGCTCTGATTTATCCATGCCAGCGATATGCTGAATCGCTCCACTTATGCCAAAGGCTAAATAGACTTTAGGTCTTACGGTGGTGCCGGTTTGTCCAACCAGTCTGTCTTTTGGTAGAATATTTACATCAACAACCGCTCTTGAAGCAGCAACCTCTGCTCCGATTTGATTAGATAATCGTTTAAGTTCACTAAACATTGTCGAAACACCTCTGCCACCTGCAACGACAACGTTTGCTTTGTTTAAATCGACGTGCTTGTCTTCAAGAATTTCCGTTTCAAGTAGTTCTACGTCATTTGAGTCTTCTAGCATTGGTACATATTCATGATCGTTACATACCTGTACTTCAGTTTCCCTTATGGCAAATATATTTGGACGAATCGTTGCCATTTGTGGCACATGATTTTGGCAAATAATGGTTGCAAACAAGTTACCACCAAGTGCTGGTCTAGTCGCTAGTAACAATAACTTATCTATTTGATTTTCAAACTCTAACATTGTTGCATCTGCCGTTAACCCTGTTTTTAGTCTAGCAGAGATACGTGGTGCTAAATCCCGTCCATTTAACGTCGATCCGATTAAGAATACATCTGGACGTGTTTGCATGTAATCACAAATGGCTTTCGTATAATCTTGTGTATTGTACTTAGATAAGCGTCGGTGTTTGATAAAGACAATTTCATTTGCACCACATTTTCTAAGTTTATTTTTATCTTCGATGTTCAATTCTGTCCCTAAATATATGGCGGTTATATGAGTCGAATCTTGAACTTGTGCTCTTGTCTCTGAAATCAATTCTAGACCAATTGGTAAAATGTGATTGTTTTCTTGTTCAATCCAAATAGCAACCTTATGACTCATGATTGTTCACCTCAATATATGGGTATATTTTTTTAGCGATTAGTTTCGCTGCCTCTTCTGGTTCCATCACTTCAACTGGTGATTTTTGAACGACTGGTTTTACAAACGTCTTTTTGACCCATGTTGGTGAACCTTTAAGTCCGACTTTTGTTTCATCCACGTTCAAATCATCAAATGTGATCAGTTGTACTTCTTTATCGCTTGAATTGAATATGTCATACGCATTCATGTACCTAGGTTTATTCATATCGGATAATGTGGTTATCAGGCAAGGTGTCTTAATTCTAAGTGTTTGAATCTCATGTTTTGTTCGTTTTTTTACGATTAAACGATTGGATTGATAAGATACGATTTCCTGAAGATAAGTGGCTTGAGGAATGCCCAGTAGCTCAGCTACTTGTGGCCCAACTTGTGCAGTGTCCCCATCAATCGCTTGATAGCCAGCAATAATCAAATCAAAAGACAGTGTTTTTAAGAAACTTGATAGGATGGTTGAGGTTGCCAACGTATCAGAGCCAGCAAATTTTCTATCACTAATTAAATACGTTTGATCAACGCCTCTAGAATAAAGTTCTCTTAACATCATTTCTGCCTGTTTTGGTCCCATTGTAACCACGCTGACGGTTCCACCATACGTTTTTTTCAATTTTAGTGCTTCTTCAATACCAGCTAAATCATCGGGGTTGATGATGGATTTAACACCTGTTCTGATTAGTGTGTTCGTCTCTTTGTCAATCTTAATCTCTGATGTGTCTGGTACTTGTTTAACTAAGACTACAATATTCATTATTTGAGAACCCTCCCAGCAATGACCATTTTTTGAACTTCTGAGGTACCTTCATAAATTTCTGTGATCTTCGCATCTCTTAAATAGCGTTCAATTTCATAGTCTCTTATGTAGCCATAGCCACCCATGAGTTGAATCGCCTTATCGGATACTTCAACTGCGATTTTCGAACAAAATAGTTTAGCGATCGCAGCTGATTCGGTGTAATTTAATCCTTTTTCTTTGTCACTCACGGCTTTATTTAATAAGCCTCTAGCTGCTTCTATTTGCGTTTTCATTTCAGCAACCACAAATTGAGTGTTTTGAAACGATGCGATTGGTTTATCAAATTGCTTTCTTGTTTTAACATAAGCAACCGCTTTTTCAAATGCACCTTCTGCAATACCAAGGGCTTGAGCCGCTATTCCGATACGCCCCCCATCAAGAGTTGCCATTGCGATTTTAAATCCCTCACCTATTTTGCCTAATAAGTTTTCTTTAGGAATTTTAACCTGATTGAAAATCAATTCGCATGTTGATGACCCCTTGATTCCCATTTTCTTCTCTTTAGGTCCAAAGCTAAAGCCTTCGGTGTTTTTTTCTAAGATGAACGCGCTAATACCTTTTAGACCTAAATCTGAATTTGTCATCGCAAATATGATATAAATATCCGCATAGATGGCATTTGTTATAAAAATCTTGTTTCCGGTGATTTCATAATAATCACCACAATCTTTGGCTTTTGTTTGTTGCTTAGACGCATCCGTGCCTGCATTAGGTTCAGTCAGTCCAAAGGCTCCTAAATATGTCCCATTGTTTAATTTCGTCAGGTATTTTTCTTTTTGCTCTTCGGTTCCATATTGATGGATTGGAAAACAACATAAAGAGGTATGTGCCGACAAAATAACGCCGGTGGTCGCACAATATTTTGATAGAATCCTCACCGCATCAATGTATGCCCCATAGTTTGCGCCAACGCCACCATAAGTGGTTTCATAAGGCAGTCCCATGAGTCGATATTCCTTTAACTTTTCAACCGTTTCTTTTGGAAAACGTTCGTCTCGATCAATCTCATAAGCCAGTGGTTTTACTTCATTAACAGCAAATTCTTCAATCATTTTAATCAATAGTTCATTTTTCATTTTGGCAACATTACAATCGCATGTCCAACGACAACCGCTTCATTATGTTGATTGTAAGCGATTGTTTTCATACGGACTCGATTTTTCTCCTCATTGATTTCTTCGGCTTCAACACAAGCCCTAATGTGGTCATTTAAATACACTGGTCTTATAAATTTTGATTCCTGAGATAAATAAATTGTCCCCTCACCAGGTAGTTGAGTGCCTAAAACAGTAGAAAATAGTGAATTAATTAATCCACCATGCGCGATTCTTTTTTGAAACATGGTCTTTGCAGCATACGTATCGTCTAAGTGAACAGGGTTATGATCCCCTGATACTTCGGCAAAAAGGCATACGTCTGCTTCTGTGATTGTTTTTTCAAAGAAAGCCGCATCTCCAACCTTAATTTCTTTAATTGTCATTTTATTCCTTTAGTCCTTCCTTAAATACTGAATAAACGTTCATCTTAATTTAATGATAATCCTAATCCTAAGAAATGTCAATAGTATAAATATTTTTTCACTTGTGTTTTTGAATAAAATCGTTTACACTATCTATAGGTGATCACAATGGATAAATTAGACTATCGTCTTCCTAAACGCAAAGATGGCATGAAAACTTTTAACAAAATCATTCAAACAGGAAAAAAACTATTTTCAAAAAATGGCTATCAGTCGACTTCAATCAATGAAATAATTGAAAAAGCTGGGATTGCAACTGGCACTTTTTACATTTATTTTGATGATAAATTTGCTCTATATAACTTTCTGTTAAACCAATATCGTCAGTCAATTAGAAAAGCGATTAACGAAGGCATTAAAGACGCTAATTCTCGATATGAAAAAGAACGCCTTGGCATTCGAGCTTTCCTAAAGTTTGCTTGGCAAGACCCGTTATCGTATAGAATCATTTGGGAATCAATGTTTGTTGACAAAGATTTATTCAAGCAATATTATCAAAAGTTCTCCGCTGCTTATGTGAAGAACCTAGCTATTTCAGTTGAAGAACAGGAGCTAAATCCGGAGGTATCTCTTGAAACGCTCTCCTATGTGTTAATGGGGATATCAAACTTTGTTGGTCTTCAGGTATTATTCAGAGATACATTAACTGATAAAGATCTTGATAAAATCGTAGATGAGGTTATGTTCATACTTAAAAACGGCATTTTCATTTAAAAAACAACTGAATTTTCAGTTGTTTTTTCCTATTTATTCCGTGTAATCCATAAATGACACAAGGTCATTAATCACTAATTCTTTATCGACATCAAATAACAAATCGTGTTTACTGTTTGGGTAAATAATGATTTGTTTTTTTGATTTCAATCGTTCATAAAATTGTATTGATTCAACCGAATCAACAATTTCATCACTACCGCCATGTTGTATTAAAAGCGGTGTAGTAATTGTTTTTATCGATCGACTAAGCTTTTTCAAGCCTTGGTAGAGTATTTGATATAACATTTGATAATTGACTTCCTTTAATACGACCGGATCACAATTTAAGCTTAAATCAACTTCATGTCGTTTTTTAGGATCACTATAATTCAACTTAAGCTTTTTATTTCGAAAAAGAAGGCCAGGTAGGATAATCGAATTTATTGGTTTTGTCTTTCCACTCAGCACAATTGCCCCAGAAACGTTGTTATGATCTACTAAGTATAAGTTGGTGATCATCGCACCTAGCGAAAAACCAATTAAAAACACCTTTTTATGGTGTTTACGTACTTCATTAACCGCTTGATCTAATTCATCAACGTAAATTCGATAACTTTTCAACGGTTGATTTGGATGGTTACTCCCATGGCCAAACAAGTCATAAATCGCAGTCGAATAGCCTTTTTCATTTAGTTTTAAACAAACGTCTTTATAAAGACCTTGATGTTCACCCATTCCATGACTTATAACGACAATTCCTTTGTGATTTGGTACTTCATTAAATGTTAAATTCATAATATTCACCTAAACCTATCATAACTCATCATACGTATTTTTCAAAATGATATTATAAAACAGCCGAAAAGGTTATTGTGAATTTAGTCCCTTTATTTAATTCACTATCCACTTCGATTTGACCATGATATTGTTGTACAATGTGTTTAACAATTGAAAGTCCTAAACCAGTGCCGTAGTTTACTTGATTTCTGTGTTTATTCACTTGATAAAAACGTTCAAAAACGCGTTCTTGATGTTGTCTTGATATACCAATGCCTGTGTCTTTAATAACAAATTCAATGAATTGTCTTTTTTGAGTTAACTGAACTGTAATGCTTCCGTTTATTTGATTGTATTTGATTGCATTTTCAATCAAATTTTTGAATAGGGAACGAAAATCTATCGGGTTACCTAATAGTACCGCATGAGAAATATCTTTCTCGATTGAAATGCTTTTTTCTTTAATTTGAATCATAAAATCATCAAACACTTCATTTAATAGGACATCAAGTTGAACTGGTTGTTTGATTTCTTGTGGTCTGTTTTCAAGTTTCGATAGCAGTAACATATCGGTTAACAAGTTGTCCATCAATCCCGCTTGTTTGATAATTTTAGATGCCAGTTCTTGCTTTTCACTATCTGTCACCATGTCGTATAAAATAAGTTCTGCTTCTCCTCGTATTGACGTTAATGGTGATCTGAGTTCATGGGAAGCATTCGCAAAAAAGTCTCTTTTATTTTTTTCTAGGATTACCTTATTAGTGACGTCTTCAATTAGCACTAAAACCCCATTTTTACCCCGATTTCTAACGAGATTTTTGTTTGTTACGCTGGCCATACGGATTTGATAGACCTGATTTCCATTTGATAACTGAAATGTTTCTACTAGATGATGATCGGTAACACGACCTAAGTTTTGTGAAATCAACTCGTTTAGTTCTTTAAAATCAAACAAACGATTTTGCAAAACAACTTCTTGGTCACTTGAAAAAATCAGTACACCTTGGTTTGAGTGATTTAGTAAAATATCGAGCAACTCTTTTTGTTGAGATAAACCGTGAGTACTGTCTTCAATGTCGTGATTCATATGGTTAATTCGCAAGATTAATTCATCTAATTCGTCTTGATTGGTCAGAGGAATTTTGAAAAATGATTGATTTACTTTAAGGTAATCAATGTCACTAATTAACGTATCCATGGGCTCAAATATTCGTTTTACCCATTTTGAGGTCAATAAATAACCCGTTAAAATAATGACCAATAATAAGAAAAGCATACCTAAGATGTAGTTGTTTTGATCGCTTTGATAGGCCTCTAATGAATAGCCAATTCTAAGATAGTTGTTATCCGGAAGAATGCTCACATAGTAGATATAATCTTCATCGAGCATTTGATCATATCTTGTTACAAACGCACCGACTTCTTTAAACTCTTGATTTGATATAACATCGTTGTCAAGTATTTGATAGGCATCCGTCACTTCACTAGAATCACTTGAAACGACCGTGACACGGTAGCTTGAATCAGCAAAAAACTCGACGAAAGAAACGTCTAAGTTCATTGATAAATAGTATTTTTCTACTTCTTTACTCATTTCAACAATAGCAAAGCGAATTCGTTTTTTTTCCTGGTACTGATTAAAAGAAACACTCAGTCCAAATACCAAGCTTAGTGAAAATAAAAGCACCATGAAAAATGTTAAATTTAATTGTTTTTTCATTCGTGCGTCAACCGGTAGCCAATCGAACGTACACTAATGATTTGAGTTATTGATCCGATATCACTCATTTTTTGTCTAATCGACTTTATGTGCATGTCAATCGTTCTAGTTTCTAAGGCCAAATCTAGTCCCCATACTTGGTTTAACAAAACTTGTCGTGAAACGGCTTGGTCTCGTTTTTCAACAAGTATTTTAACAATCTCAAATTCTTTATAGGTTAAATTTAGCGTTTGTTCATTTAATAAAGCCATACGTTTATCCAGTTTTAATATCAAATCATGATATTTAAGTTCATTCTCTTTTAAATGTCTGAGCTTATTATTTATTCTAGAGAGTAATTCGAGCACACCAAATGGTTTTTTGATATAATCATCGGCACCTAAATCAAGTCCGGTTACCACATCCATTTCACTCGATAAAGCGGATATAATAATGATAGGAATATCCAAGTAGCGTGGGTTTTTCTTTAAATCCATTAAAAGATCAAGCCCATTTTCTTCGCCTAGCATTAAATCCAGCAAAATGAGGTTAGGCTTTTGATTTTCAAGTGCTTCATAAAATGCTTTTGACTCACTAAACCACTGATATTGATATGAGGCATTTTCGAGTGTTTTTTTAATGACGTAAGCGATAGATTTGTCGTCTTCAATGAAATAGATCATTTTTTACCCCCTCTTTACGAACCTTTAATAGACACTAATAGAATAACATAGCCGATTCGCATCTATACTCATTATACAAAAAAACAAGACACCTATAAAGGGCGTCTTGTAAAGTCTTTGTAAATATCTTGTAAAAAGAAGATTAATCGAGTAAATCGATGACTTGTGAAGCTAAGTTATCGTAAATAATACCAGCGGGTTCGTTTTTTTGATACACGTATTTACCTTCTGTTGGTTGACCAATTGGAATTTGTGACAATAATTGAACACCTAATGTATTTGCAACACTATTTCCGCCACCTGATCCGAATATATACTCTCTTTTATTGCTGCAGCTATTTAAGAAATAGCTCATGTTTTCGACCACACCAACCACATCGTGACCGATTTGTTGGGCACCCAGTCCAGCCTTTACCGCGACGTGTGCGGCGTTTGGATGCGGTGTTGTTACAATTAGCATTTTCGTGTGTTGTGCAAACTTGTTGATATCTAATGCAACATCCCCTGTTCCAGGTGGCAAGTCAATTAAGACATAGTCTGTATCATCTGCCCATTTAACCCCACCAAAATAGTGTGATAACATTTTCCCTAACATAGGTCCACGCCACATAATTGGTTTATCTCTTGGCATAAAGAATTCAGTTGATATGACTTCAATGCCTTCACCAATCAATGGAATCATTAAATCATCTTCAGTTCCACCAAGTGGTTTAATGTCCACTTTTAGAATTTGAGGAATACTTGCCCCATAAATATCGGCATCAATAATCCCTACTTTTTTCCCTAGACGGGTCAAAGCGACCGCAAGATTCGCAGTAACAGTCGATTTACCAACCCCACCTTTACCCGAGGCAATCCCTAGGTACTTGATTTGCTTAACGTCTTGATCGACGTATTCACTTTTTGAAAAAATGACCTTAATCCCTGGAAAACCAAGTTCGATTTTAACCAGTTTAATCAAATCAATTTTAAATTTTTGTTCTTCTGGTCCACCAGGTTTAGAAAAATATAGCTCTACTTCAACTACACCGGTTGGTCCAACGGTTAATTTTTTGATCCCGTCAACTTCTTTTAATGTTTTTTTAAAGCCAGGATCTACTAAAGTCTCAATTCGACTTCTTAATTCATCATATGTCGCCATTAATAACACCTCAATAATAATTATAACATGACATGGACAATTTCCCTTAAAATATGCAAAAAAACCTCAATCAAAGATTGAGGCTTTTCATTATAAGTGTTTCGAACGTTTAAATAATTTTTTAATGCGTTTCATAAACGGTGAGTTATCATAGCTTAAGATCGAAGCCTTATAGACTGGCGTTAATAGATAATAAACCAGTACCGTAAATCCGATTAATATGACTAATGCAATCAACGTCTCTAGCAATGACATTGCGCCACTCATGAATAGTGTTGGCACAAGTGTTGGTGCGAATAAAGGAATGTAGCCTAGTATTTTTAAGAATACATTTGGTCCTGTTGTAAAACTGAAAATCGCTCCATAGAAACCAATTAACATGACAATCATCATTGGTGATTGGAATTGTTGGAAATCTTCCATTGTCGTTGACATGGAGGCTAAAACCGCCATAACGATCATGTACATCAACCCACCAACGATGGTAAATAACAACATAACAACAACCGCCTGTGGTAATACACTTAAAACCTCTGAAATGATTTTAGAATCCGTTTGCGTGAACTGACCAATCAATTCTGAAAGATTCATAGACCCACCAGATTGTGCACCTAAGAGCGTCGTGCTAATGAATCCAGCCAACAATGTGTAAATCAAGACTAAGAGCGCTTGTGTAATTAAGAATGCGAATGACGCAATAATTTTTGATAAAAAGTGTGTTCTTGGTGGCACAGTTGACATAACAAACTCAATGGCTTTTGTCGATTTTTCCTCAATGATGTCAGTACCTACGAATTGTACAGACATAACTAACAACATGAATACAGGAATCGAAACTAACATACCAAGAATACCTAATATCATATCTCTTAAAGACGTATCTTCTGATTCTGTGATGACGGTAAAATCAAGTGGTTTCAAGAATTCATTAATCAATTCTAACTCTTCTGGTGTTTTACCTTCTGCCCAAATCGTCGTACGAATTTCTGTTAACGTCAATTCTAATACTTGTTTGTTTAGTACATCGAGTTCTTTTTCATAGAACGTCGCTTGTAAATGATCCCCATTTAAAGATAATACTAAAATCCCTGCTGAATTAAAATAGTTAATATTTTCGACATCAAATTCAACTAAATTCTCAAATCGAACGTCTGCATCCATCATTAATGCTTCGTAGTTGCTTGATACATTATCTAAACTATCAATTAACTCATTGTCTGTAAAACGATTCTCAAGCTGATTGACTACAAAGATTAACTCCCCATTGGGTTTGCCATCATCAAACGCTTTTATAATGTTTGGGATATTAAATACAACGAGCATCAACACAAACAAAATCGCATTAGAAATAATAAATGCTTTCGTGCCAAGTCGTTTTTTGATGCCATATTTGACGAGATACTTAAACTTGTTCAAATGATTCACCTACTTTTTCAATAAATATTTCAGAAAGTGTCGCTTGTTCGACATCAAATTTTCTTACGTTGGTGCATGTTTTGACGTAATCAAATATGTCGTTAGAATACACTTCATCCTCAATTTTAACAATCCATTCATTTGGTTGAATAATGACGTCAAGCACACCTGGAAGGGTAAGCAAGATATCTTTGTCAAAATCACCAATCATTTTAATGTTGTGACGTTTAAAATCTTTTTTAATGTCTGAAATCTTACCGCTTAATACGGCATTTCCTTTTTCTAAAACGATTAACTGCTCACAAAATGATTCCACGTGGTCGATTTGATGAGTAGAAAATATAATCATCGTTCCTTTCTTTTGAAAATCTCTGATGACCTCAACAAATTTATTCGTATTAAGCGGGTCAAGTCCACTAAACGGCTCATCAAGCACCAACAATTTTGGGTTGTTAATGATCGATGAAATAAATTGTATTTTTTGCTGATTACCTTTTGACAACTCACTTATTTTTTTGTCCAAGTAGTTTTTGACGTTAAAACGGTCCAACCAGTAGTCTAGACGTTTTAAGATCGTGTCTTTATCCAAACCTTTGAGTTGTCCATAGTGTAGCATCAATTGCTTAACGGTCAACTTAACTAAGAGTGAACGTTCTTCAATCATGTAACCAATTTGATCCACGTCATCGTAGCTGACTTTCTTGCCGTTAAATAGGATTTCCCCTTCGGTTGGTTCTAATAAGCCTAGAATCATTTTGAATGTTGTTGTTTTACCAGCACCATTAGTTCCTAACAATCCAAATACTTCGCCAGGTCTTATTTCAAATGAAAGTTTTTTAACTGCGGTAAGTTCTCCGTAGTTTTTCTTTACATTAATTACTTCTAACATAATAATCACCTCAGTAACTATATTACCATATTAAAATAAAAATACAATCTTTTTTTATCAATATTTTAAAAAATTCATAAAAATTCTACAAAATACATGTTTTTGCTTATGAAATAAAAAAGAAGCGTTTAAACGCTTCTTTCTAGGTTATTTTTGATTGATTTCGTTTTCGATCAGTTCGATAAATTCATCAAGTGCTACACTCGTTTGATCAATCTTACCGTAACGTCGATAAGTGACCGAACGATTATCAACCTCTTTATCCCCGATAACCAATTGGTATGGGATTTTCTTGGTTTGAGCTTCTCTGATCTTATAGCCAAGTTTTTCATTTCTTAAATCAAGTTCCACACGAATCCCTCGTTTTTTAAACATCTCCGATAATTCAACCGCAAAGTCTTCGTGGAAATTTAAATTGACCGGAATTACTTTTAATTGCACAGGTGCCAACCACAATGGAAATGCGCCTTTATACTCTTCGATTAAGTAGGCAACAAAACGCTCCATAGTTGAAACAATACCACGGTGAATAACCACTGGCGTGTTATCGTTTTTCCCATCTTCTCCAACGTAGGTTAATTCAAAGCGTCTAGGGAGTAAGAAGTCTAATTGAATGGTTGATAGTGTTTCATCATTTCCAAGCGCTGTTTTTACTTGAACATCCAATTTAGGACCATAAAAGGCCGCTTCACCAATGGCTTCAAAATAGTTCAGATTCAACTCATCCATTGCTTCTTTAAGCATTTTTTGAGCTTCTTCCCACATTTGATCGTCTTTAAAGTATTTTTCTGTGTTTTCTGGATCGCGGTAACTAAGTCTAAATTTGTAATCTGTAATTTTAAAATCCTTGTATACTTCAAGAAGTAGGTTCAGTGTTCTTGTGAATTCTTCTTTGATTTGATCCGGTCTAACAAAAATATGCGCATCATTTAGTGTCATTTCACGTACGCGTTGTAAACCCGAGAGTGCACCTGACTTTTCATAGCGGTGCATCATACCAAGTTCAGCAATACGAATTGGTAATTCTTTGTATGAGTGAAGCGTGTCCTTAAAAATAAGCATGTGGTGTGGGCAGTTCATTGGTCTTAATACCAATTTCTCACCATCACCCATATCCATCGGTGGGAACATTGAATCTTGGTAGTGATCCCAGTGTCCACTTGTCTTATATAAATCAGCATTTGCCAAAATTGGGGTATAGACGTGTTCATAACCAAGACTAATTTCTTTATCGGTAATGTATCTTTCAATGATTCGGCGGATGGTTGCCCCATTCTTTAACCAAAATGGCAGACCGGCACCAGCTTCATTAGTAATCATGAAGATGCCCATTTCTTTACCAATCTTACGGTGGTCTCTTGCTTTTCTTTCTTCAAGCATCACTAAGTGCTTATCAAGATCTTCTTTAGAATAGAATGAGACACCATAAACACGCGTTAATTGTTTGTTCGAAGAATTACCTCTCCAATACGCACCCGCAATATTCAATAACTTGAAGTGTTTGATTTCTTTTGTGTTAGCCACGTGACCACCACGGCATAAATCAATGAAGTCACCTTGTTGATACACCGTAATAACATCGTCTTTTAAGCCTTCGATTAATTCTAATTTATAAACGTCATTGCTAAAAATTTGTTTGGCTTCTTCGTAACTGACTTCTTTGCCCACAATATCAAAACCTTGTTTAGAAAGTTCGACCATTTTCTTTTCAATGGCTGGTAAGAGTTCGTCTGTAAACTTAATATCTCCAAGGTCAACGTCATAGTAAAACCCTTCGTCAATCGCAGGGCCTACACCAAAACAAGCGTTAGGGTAGATCGATTTGATGGCTTGTGCAAGTAAATGCGCACTTGAGTGATTCAGTACAGTAAATGCTTCAGGGTCTTCTTTAGTTATGATTTTAAAGTGGCCATCTGCCTTAATTGGTTTGTTCAATTCGATGACTTGGCCTTCGTAAATTGCAGCAACGGCTTTTTTTGCTAGACTCATTGAAATGCCTTTAGCCACATCAAATGCTGTGCTATTGTTTGCGACTTCTAAAAATTTTCCATCTGGTAAAAATAATTTCATGTGTTATATCCTCCTATTAAAAATAAAAAAAGCCCTTAACAAAGTTAAGGACGAAAATATCGCGGTACCACCTTAGTTCTAGTCAAAAGACTAGCGCTCAAATGCCTTTAACGCAGACATACGACTTCTGTTTTCACAGCTTGCTCATAGGGAGTAATTATTGATTGTTTGTAGCTTTCACCATTCTACATCGCTTTTGAATAATCATAATCATGTCCTAATCATCACATTTCAAATTAAATTATATCACTTTAAGATTCGTTGTCAATCATTATTTGTATCTTTTTTGGCTCATTTCGACCGGTTCGGTCAAATCATAAATTCTTGAGACCAAACGAGTGGCTTTTAATTGATCCGTTTCATTTCCTGAATCAACGTACGTGCTAATCAATGCCTTCATGTTTAGATTCGATGAAACAAGTAACGGTAGACCAACACTCAAGCGGTGTTGCAAAATTGGTCCGAAGATTTCATCTCTAAACCAAGGGGTCATGTTTTCACTGCCTAAATCATCTAACACGAGTAGGTCACACGTTTTGAGTGCTTTAACCTTCTCTTCAAGAGAATGATCAGAAATTGCACTCTTTAAATAGCGAATCAAATCTGGGAAATAAGCAAAAATACTGTTCACTTCTTTTTTCGCAAGTTCATTGACGATTGCACTTAAAAGATACGTTTTTCCAGTTCGATATTGACCAAAGATATATAACCCTTTAATGAACTTTCCTTTTTCAAAACGTTCACAAAAACTTTTCGCCTTTTCAAGTAGTAACCTACGTTCCGAATTAAATGGTTCAAATTGTTCAAAGGTTGCTTCGATGACGTAATCACTATGATAAAACGTATCAATGTGACTCAGTTTTTCTTTTTCTTTCATGTACGCTTGATGCGTTTTTGAAGGAATGTATTCGATAAATACGTACGGTTCTAACCGTAAAACTGGTTCAAATCGTATGGTAATATCGTTGGGGTCAAAGTCTTTTTTCAACTCAATGTACTGACAAACCATCGGTAAATCTTGATCTTTAATGTCAAGATTTTTTGTTTCTTCAAACGATTGAACAATCAATCTTAAATCACTGTATTTAATCATGCTTTGTCTCTCCTGTCTCCATCGAATCAATAAAGTCATTTACCCAATCAGGTACGTGTTTAACCACACGATTAGATGCGTAATTTGTCTTGTTTGTTTTTGGTTTAGTCCCACTAGAATCACCCATAATGTAGTGATAAGCCGCTTCTTCATTATCAATCCCACGTTTGATCCAGTCATTTAATACCTTCTCTAAGTAGTTTAAGCTCGGTAAATCATTCTTTGAACGCAATGCAGCTATGATTACTGCATTAATCACTGCGATATCCACCGCGTTACGTTCAACCAAATTTCTTATCGTTTCTAAGGCAAACGATTGATTTGTTAGCTTAGATCCATAAGCACGAATAATCTCTTGTGGCTTTAATTTTGAAAGGACCAGTGGGTTTGTTGACTTCTGTTCTTTCATGTCAATTTCAATTGAATGATTCCCATTTTTTTGTTCGTTATACATTTTTGCGTTCAATGATATTTTTTCGTAAAAAATCGATTTGTTTTCTTCAATGTACGAATCGCTTAGAATACGCACCATTTCTTCGATACTAAACCCATAAACGTAAAAGATTGAGGCAATTTGACTCTTGATTTTTTCCGTATAAAGACGTTTTTTCTTAATTCGGATCGGTAGTGCTTCATAGAGCACTTCAAAATCAAACTCGTCTTTAATCACAACACCTGTTCCGTTTTTTCTTCCAAACACATGTTTGTTTGTCGTTAACGCTTCTAAGTTATTGACTTGGAATACTTCATCAAAGGTTTTAGTGATATTTTCGTAGCCATCTTTGCTTACTTCTGGGACAGAGAATAACTCGAACAACATATTAAAGTTTTTATCGCCGATTTCTGAACGAAGAAAACTGCCTAAGATGCCATCCAAAAAGAATTGTTTTGGGCTAAGCGGCATATTAAGCTTGAATAAATAGATATCCTTTTTTTGATAGATGTTAATCAAACCAATCGCTTCAAGTTTTTGCCTTGCACTTAAAAAAGCCTTTTCTTTGATATTTAAAAGGTCGAGTAAAAAAGAAAAACTAACGATTTCCGATTGATGGTTTTTCTTATCAGTTAAGTTAGATAGCAATAAATAAAGACCATGTGCTTCTGTACCAATGAGTGGTTGATAAAGCAAACTTAATACGGCTTGATCTTCTTCAGAGATTGCACTGTTTTTCATGATCCATAGGCAATCATTTTTCATTCAATCACCTATCGTTTCTTTTCAGTTAACATTTTTCCAAGACGTTGATACATCTCAAAAATCATTGTCTTAGATCGACCAAAATCGAAAATACTTGCCACATTTAGTGTAAAATCAACCGCTGTTTCTCTACGATTCATCGATATGATTTTCACATCAAGTGTTGCTTGTTTTTTCTCTAAAATGAATTCACCGAACTGGTCGTCTTGGTGAAGCAGGTTAAATCCAAATTGTTTCGTTACGGATAAGACGGCGTTACTTACTTCTTTGTAATCACTTTGATACCATCTTGTAACGATTTTTGGGTCTTTCGCATTTTCTGCGGTACGATAAATTGGCATAATTCTACACTCCTATTAGTTGTTCATATAATTGTTTTAGCTGTTCATACATTTCTTCTTTTGTGCCTTCATTAGAAATGACATAAGTCGCTTTTTTTGCTTTCTCAGTTAAAGACATTTGAGCAGAAATTCGTTTTAGACTTTCTTCTTTTGAAAAGTGATTTCTTGTCATCAAACGACTGATTTGTGTTTTTTCATCAACATATATCACTAAGGTTTGATGGCATAATTGATCAAAGTCTGTCTCAAATAAGAGCGGGACATCTAATACAATGAGTGGCTCATCTTGATGCCTACTAAGTTCTTCTTTAATCATCGATTTAATGATTGGATGAACAATTTGCTCTAACTGTTTACGTTTGTTTGGGTCATTAAAAACCATTTTTCCTAGGGTTTCTCTATCTATTTTACCATTTTTTATGACATCTTTTGAAAAAGATTTCGAAATTTGATCGATTACCTCTTGATTAAAGTTCAATAGGTGATGATTCATTTTATCGGCGTCTAAAACACATACACCTTGACTAACAAACCACTGACTTGCGGTTGATTTTCCAGAGGCGATACCGCCTGTTAAACCTAATACAATCACTTTCTCACCTCTTTTGACAGGTCTTACAGTAAAAACTGCTTCTTCCATTAATCACTTTTTTTTCGATTAACGTTTGACAGTTCGGGCATGGTTCATTCAATTTTTGATGAACTCCTAAACTATGCTGAAAGCGCCCAGTAACACCGAGACTTGAGGTATAAGTTCTTATGGTCGTTCCACCCAAGGCAATTGACTCTCTTAAAATATCTTTCGCGTTTTCGATGATTAATTTTGTTTGTTTTTTGGTTAGGGTTGATGCCTTTTTTGCCGGATGTATCATACTCCTAAAGAGTGTTTCATCCGCATATATATTGCCTAGACCTAAAATCATTTTTTGATCTAGAAGGACGGTCTTAATTGCTTGGTTCTTACGCTTGATGCGTTCGTAAAAAAGGTTAGCGTCTATCTCAAATGGGTCTTTTGCCAGTAAGGAAAGCGGTGGTGTTTTGTAGGTATCTTCTTTTATTCTTAAATCAAAGGTTCCAAATTTTCTTGTGTCATGATAGCGCATTGTAAAATCGTCTAAATAAAAGATGACGTGTTCGTGTTTATCTCTTGGTTCGTCGTATGGTTTAAGAAAAAAACGGCCTTCCATTCTTAAATGAACGATTAAATCATGACTTCCTAAATTAAAAATTAGGTATTTGCCCAATCGATCGATTTTCTCAATTGTTTTTCCAATTAAAACAGATTGAACATCATTTGAAATCATTTTTTCGTAAAAGACATCCACGTGACGAATTCGTTTGTTTTTCACAAAATTTTCTAAGGTTCGTCTGACCGTTTCGACTTCTGGTAATTCTGGCATGATTAGAGCTCCTTTCTTCAAGCATTAGTTATTGTATTGATGCGAGTTTAAGTATCTAAAATCTACAAGTCAAACCAGTTAGTCCCTACATCACAACTTGTCTTTAAACTAACCGTTAGATCAACCGCACTGGCCATGATTTCAGGTACGACTCTTTTCATTTCTTCAAGTTCTTTTTCTGGTACTTCTAAGATTAATTCATCGTGCACCTGTAATAACAGTTTACTACGTTTTTTATTCTTTAATAGGTAATTTTGAAGTTTAATCATTGCTATTTTTATGATATCAGCAGCACTGCCTTGAATTGGTGCGTTCATGGCGGTTCTTTTTCCGAATTCTCTAACTTGATAAAGTGGACTAGATAATTCGCTAATGTATCTTCGTCTATTCATCAATGTCTTTACATACCCCAATTCGGTCGCGTTTTCGATTGTGTTATCCATGTATGTTTTAATTTCAGGGTAAACTTCAAGGTACTTATCAATGAAATTTTGAGCTTCTCGTGGTGTGACTGATAAATCCTCAGCTAAACTCCAAGAACCAATCCCATAAATGATTCCAAAGTTGACGGCTTTGGCTTTTCTTCTTTCATCCGCACTCACCACTTCGCTACCAAACACTTCTTTCGCTGTTTGTTCATGGATGTCTTTGTTTTCGTTAAATGCTTTAATCAAGTTTTTCACATTTGCCATTGCGGCTAAGACCCGTAACTCAATTTGAGAATAGTCTGCGGCAAGCAGGTAATTTTTTTCTTTAGCCACAAACAATTTTCTAATTTCACGGCCTTCAGCGGTTCTGACTGGTATATTTTGTAGGTTTGGTTCTAATGACGATAGTCGACCGGTTGCGGTCAGTGCTTGGGCATAAATGGTGTGGACTTTTCCGTCTTCAAATACCGATTGTTCAAGACCTTCGATGTAGGTTGAATATAATTTGGTTAATTGACGATATTCAAGAATCATTGGAATCACCGGGTGTTTATCCATTAAATGGTTTAACACATCGATGTTCGTTGAGTAGTTTTTACCTTTGGTTTTTTTGGATGTTTCAAGACCTAAATCGACAAACAACACCTCGCCTAGTTGTTTTGGACTAGCGATGTTAAATTCTTTTCCAACGGATTCATAAATTGACTTTTCGAGCACATCAATTCGCTTTTTGAGTTCTGTTTTTTGATGTTTAAGTTCCTCTTGATCGACACTAATGCCGTTATATTCCATACGAGCAAGTACGCTTGAAAGTGGTAATTCGATTTCTGAATACAGGTCGAATTGTTCGTTGATTTTTAATTCACTCAATAAGGTGTCTTTGAGATCAAAGATGGCACGTGCTTTTTTGGCCACATGGACTTGATAGATTTTTTCTTCTGGTAGTTGTTTTTTAGCACCTTTACCATAAATTTGTTCATCATAGTCGATTTGATCGTAATCAAACGCCATACAAATCACTTTAAAATCGTCTTTTGCGAGCTTTTGATTGATCAAATAGGCTGCAAGTAGCATGTCAAATGAAACCCCGTTTAAATCGAGTCCTTTCCATAATAAAGCAACTTTCATGGCTTTGGAGTCAAAGGTGTATTTGACAATTGAATCGTCGCTTAAGAACATTTGAAAATCAATCGACTCTAATGCGACATTCACAGGAATAAAGTAAGTGCTATCCTCATCAGCAAGTGAAAAACCGACCAAATCCGATTTATGATAATTGAAATCATAAATTTCTAAGTGAACTGCCATGTTTGTTTTTAATATTTTTTTAATGTCTTGATGTGACGTAATGAGCTTGTAATCAAAATCTTTTAGTTCTTCTTTTGGTTTATCTAACTTTTTGATGAACGCGTGAAAATCACATTCATTGTAAAAAGCAACCAACCGATCAAAATCGTATTTTTGATAGGCAAGTGATTCAAAAGTGATCGTTAGAGGTACATCAAGATCAATGGTTGCCAATTCCTTTGAAAGAATAGCCTTGTCCTCGTTTTCTCTTATACGTTCGCCTAACTTGCCTTTAATTTCTTCTTTATTTTCTAAAATCTTATCTAACGTTCCATAGGTTTGTAGTAATTTAACTGCCGTTTTTTCACCCACACCAGGCACACCGGGGATGTTATCAGATGCATCACCCATCAACGCCTTTAGATCAATCATCAACTCATGTGAGATGCCATATTTCTCTAAAAATGAGGTTGGATTCATTGCTTCAATATCGGTTACCCCTTTTTTGATTAAATGAATGGTCACGTTATGATCAATTAACTGAAGTAAGTCTCGGTCTGAAGAATAAATATCCACTTGATAATCCGTCTTTGAAGCAATTACGGAAAACGTACCAATAATGTCATCTGCCTCATACCCTTCAAGTGCATAATCAGCCACATTTAAAGCGCTTAGATATTCATGAATCAAAGGAATCTGCATTTGCATTTCTTCAGGCATTGGTGCTCTACCTGCCTTGTAATCCTCGTATTGCTCATGTCGTTTTGTTTTTTTAGGTGTGTCAAACGCAATTAATGCATGAGAATATGGTTTTTCTAGTATTTTTTCTATCATATTGACAAAGGCAAAAACAGCGTTCGTATAAACACCTTTTGTGTTCTTCATTAAGTTACCACCAGGGTAAGCTGTTGCGTAATAAGCTCTAAAAAAGAGCGAGTTTCCATCTATTAATACCAATCGTTTCATAAGTACCCCCTAAGTTAGGTTTATTTTACCATAATTTGAGACAAATCTCATTTATTTTGGCTGTAATTACCTGTGTTTTTTTAAGACAAAAAGCCCCTAGAGGCTTTATTAAAATCGGAATTGTCCTTTATTCTTACCCTTACCTTTTTTTACCTTTTGTTGAGGCATTAAGCTTTGTGGGTTTCGTTGTATGTTCTTCATGTCTCTTTCTGACATGCCTGACATTTGTTTTGCTAGTTTCTTTTGTTGGTCTAAGGCTTGTATCAAGCGATTTAAATCGGATACTTGCATACCTGAACCCTTACTAATGCGTTGACGTCTTCTTGAAGACGACTCGACGAGCTTTGGATTTTTTCTTTCTTCTTCTGTCATTGAGTGGATTAACACCGACATTTTATCAAACTGTTTGTCATCAACGTTACTTAACTGGTCTTTATATTTTCCCATCCCAGGAATGAATCCCATGATTTTAGAAATAGACCCCATTCGTTTGATCATTTTAAACTGTTTTAATAAATCATTGTAGTTGAAATTATCAGACATCATTTTTTCCATCATGCCCATAGCTTCGTCTTCATCGATGTTTTGTGTGGCTGTTTCAATTAAGGTCAGCATGTCACCCATGCCAAGAATTCTTGAGGCCATACGTTCCGGATGAAAGGCTTCAAATGAATCCATTTTTTCACCACTTGAGGCAAATTTGATTGGAATTTGTGAAATTTCTCTAATTGATAACGCCGCACCACCCCTAGTGTCCCCATCAAGTTTAGTTACAATGGCACCAGTGGTGTTTAATTGATTATGAAAACTTTCAGCGACTTGAGCAGCCACTTGTCCAGTCATCGCATCTACCGTCAATAAGATTTCATCTGGTTTTGCGATTTCTTTAACATCGACAAGTTCTTGCATCATCGCCTCATCAATATGAAGTCTACCCGCCGTGTCAATGATGACCACGTCGTATTGATTTTCTTTGGCGTATGAAAGACCATTTTTAACAATGGTTTGTGCTTTATTCATGCCTTCATCATAGACAAATATATCAAGTTGCTTACCGATGGTTTTTAACTGATCAATGGCCGCAGGACGGTAAATGTCAGCCGCAATAAACATGACTTTTTTCTTTTCCGTTTTACGTATAAAAGCACCCATTTTACCAATGGCTGTTGTTTTACCTGAACCTTGTAGACCAACCGTCATAATGACCGTTAAGCCGTTAATTTTATAGGAAATGCCAACCGATTCATCACCCATCACACGTTTAAGTTCATCAAATACAATTTTGACGACTTGCTGACCTGGGTTAAGTCCAGACAATATTTTTTGACCGACGGCTTTTTCTTTTACATTATTGATAAACGTTTTAATTACTTTTAAATTGACGTCTGCTTCAAGAAGTGACAAACGTACTTCTCTCATCATCTCATCAATGTCTGTTTCTGTCAGTTTACCTTTACCGGTTAAACGACGCATCGCCATTTGTAAGCGACTACTTAAACTATCAAATGCCATTAAATTTCATCCATTTCTTTTAGTTTTATTAAATAATCCGTGTCTTTCGTCTCAAAATAACTCGTTAAATATGCTTTGCGTTTTTCTTTTTGCTCATTTAATTTTAAGACATCCTCAAATTTCACTAGATGTTCTTCTGTTTTTTTCAATTGATCAAATACTGCATTACGACTTACCTGAAAGAGTGTTGCTACTTCTTGTAGCGAGTAATCATCTAAATAGTAAGCGTTAAAATACAATCGTTGTTTTTCTGTGAGTAGGTCTTGATAAATTGAGTATAACGCATTCAATCGTTGATTCTTCTCAAGCGTATCCATCATTACGCCTCAAAGAAATCTGAGAATAATCCGTAAATATAATCCTCAATATCAAATAAAACAAGATCTTCGATTTTTTCACCTAAGCCAATGTACTTGATAGGTAGCTTAAACAAGTGACGAATCGCTAAAACGATTCCACCTTTGGCAGTCCCATCGAGTTTTGTAAGTATGACACCAGTAACATCAGTAGCTTCTTTAAATACTTCGGCTTGTTTTAAGCCATTTTGACCGGTGGTTGCATCAATGACAAGTAGTGTTTCGCTTGGTTGATCTGGTAATTCTTTTTTGATCACACGATGCATTTTTTCAAGTTCTTTCATCAAATTAACTTTATTTTGTAGTCTACCAGCGGTATCTGCTAAAACAACGTCATAGTGCTCTTTTTTCGCCTTAACGATGGCATCAAAAATGACACTAGAAGGGTCTGATCCCGGTTCTTTTTTAAAGATATCGACACCCGCTCTTGTTGCCCAAACATTTAACTGTTCAATAGCCCCTGCTCTAAAGGTATCACCCGCAACCATTAACACTTTTTTACCTTCTTTTTTTAACTGATAAGCTAACTTGCCAATCGATGTTGTTTTTCCTACGCCGTTGACACCCACAAATAAATAGACATTGACTTCTTTTTCTTTGTAGTCTAAATCGGCAATCACGACTTCATCTTGTAAGTAGAGATTAAACATTTCATCCACGATAATCTCTTGAAGTTCTTTGGGTTCCTTAATTGACTTCACATCGATTTCTTTTCTTAAATCGGCCATAAATGACAAGACGGTATCAATCCCAATGTCAGCCATAATTAAGATTTCTTCAAGTTCATCAAATAAGTCTTCATCAATCGTTTTCTTTTCCTCGAGTAATTTCTTTAGATTACCGAGTGTTTCTCTTGATTTATGTAGTCCTAATTTGTATTTATCATTTTTCGTTTTATTTTTTTTGAATAATTTGCTAAACAATCCCATACGATCACTCCTAAAATACATTATAACATATTTCACATAGTGATGAAAAAAAAAACCAAAAGAA
>Ga0265295_1002401_pt1 | contig 29853 bp, 18 predicted proteins | sample Munlansysbiofilm_FD_192503 | JGI IMG/M metagenome (GOLD analysis project Ga0265295, IMG submission 192503) | Leachate microbial communities from a municipal landfill in Southern Ontario, Canada - Methane capture system biofilm | ecosystem: Engineered > Solid waste > Landfill > Unclassified ... | reverse complement strand
GATACCGATCGTATTGCTTTAATGGGTAAAAACGGTGCCGGAAAATCGACACTTTTGAAGATTATTGCAGGAGCACAAAAGCCAAACGGAGGACGTATTTCTGCACCCAAAGATGCGGTTATTGCTTATTTACCACAGCAATTAATGACTGAAAATAGCCGCACTGTTTTTGAAGAAGCATCGCAAGCATTTCAAGAAATTCTGGAATTGCAGACCGAAATGGATCAACTCAATCATGCGCTTACTGTACGCACCGATTATGATTCACCGGAGTATTACGAAATTATAGAAAGAGTCAGCGTATTAAGCGAAAAAATTTATAGCGATGGGGAAATAAATATTGATGCGGAGGTCGAGAAAATACTGCTTGGTTTAGGGTTTTTACGCTCCGATTTTCAGAAACCCACCAATCAGTTTAGTGGCGGTTGGCGCATGCGCATTGAATTGGCTAAGATTTTACTCCAAAATCCTGATCTAATTCTGCTCGACGAACCCACCAACCATCTTGATATAGAGTCGGTTCAATGGCTCGAGAATTTCTTAGTAACCAGTGCCAAGGCGGTAATTGTAATTTCACACGACAGAGCATTTGTAGATCGAATAACCACACGAACCATTGAAGTTACCATGGGGCGGATATACGATTATAAGGTCAATTATACCCGATATCTGGAATTACGTGGCGAGCGGAGAGAACAGCAGCAAAAAGCGTTTGTTGAGCAACAGAGAATGATTGCCGATAATCAGGAATTTATAGAACGATTTAAAGGAACATACTCTAAGACATTGCAGGTGCAATCGAGGATTAAGATGCTCGAGAAACTTGAAATTGTTGAGGTAGATGAAGTGGATACATCGCACTTGCGGCTCCGATTTCCACCATCGCCCAGGTCGGGAACCTATCCCATAATTGCCGAGAATGTTGGCAAGTCTTACGATGGTCATGTGGTCTTCTCCAACGCCTCATTCTCCATTCAGCGAGGCGAAAAAGTTGCCTTTGTTGGGAAAAATGGGGAGGGAAAGTCAACGCTCATAAAAGCAATTATGGGTGAACTTGAGTACGATGGAAAGCTGACGTTGGGACACAATGCAATGATTGGATATTTTGCTCAAAACGAAGCTACGCTATTGGAGGAGACATTAACTGTATTTCAAACCATCGACGATGTGGCAAAAGGTGATATTCGCACGAAAATCAGAGATATTTTGGGCGCGTTTATGTTTAGTGGCGACGATTTAGACAAGAAAGTGAAAGTGCTCTCCGGCGGTGAACGAACACGGTTGGCCATGATTAAGCTATTGCTCGAACCGGTAAATTTGTTAATCTTAGACGAGCCAACCAACCACCTTGATATGCGCACAAAAGATATTTTGAAGCAAGCGTTAATGGAGTTCGACGGAACGTTAATTTTAGTATCGCACGACCGCGATTTCCTCGATGGAATGGTCTCAAAAGTATATGAGTTTGGTAATAAGCGAATTAAAGAGCACCTTGAGGGTATTGGGGAGTTTTTAGAACGCAAAAAAATGGAGAATCTGAATGAGTTGGAAGCGCGCTAGAAATTGGTATTCGGTGATCGGTAATCGGTGATCGGTAAACGGTGATTGGTGAACGGTGATTGGTGAACGGTGATTGGTGAACGGTGATCAGTAAACGGTGAAAATATTGGGATATTATTCGACTCAACTTCTCAACAAATCAACACCTCGACAAATCAACAACTTAACACCATGACAAATCAACCCCCTCAACAATGAATTAACAAAAAAATCCTATTAATAGAGGTTTGGATTGTATTTTCGAATCTCTTTTTCGTTTGATTTTGCCTGTGGATCAACCTCTTGTAATAGTTTATGAAATCCAGCACCATGATTCATAAATCGAGTGTGGCAAAGTTCATGAAGTATAACGTGATCGATTAAATGGTTTGGCAACTGCATTAAATTTAGATTCAGATTTAACGAAAGTGCTGAAGTGCAACTTCCCCAGCGTGATTTCAGGTTTTTAATTTTCAGCCCCTTTACCTCGAATCCAAATTTGGTTGCCAGCTCGAAAAGCCGGCGGGGTAGATATTGCTGTGCTTCAATTCGCAACGCCTCTGTTATTGCTTTTCGGATATATTTTTGGGTTCCTTCGTTTTCCCATTCTGTGGCATCGGGAATAATTACATGAATTTTATCATTTGCAATTCTAAACTGCATTTCAGAAATGGTCTCTTTACGAAGGTGTAGGACATGTTTTTTAGTGCAAAAATTTGTTTCGGGAGTAAAAAGGGTTCTGTTGGAGGTTATTGATTTTATATTATCCATGTTTTTCCGTATCCAGTCTCTACGACTTTCAAAAAACAGTAAAACCTGTTTCTTGGACGCGCTTGCAGGGGCACTAATTCGAATTACCGAAGAGGCTGACAAACGAATGGTTAAGTTTTTGAAATTTCGTTGAAAGTGAACGGTTATCTCACCAAACTCATTGTCGATTAGTTGTTTTTTCATTCGGGGTTTCTATTACAAATCTGTCAAGCAGTGTTTATTCATATTTTGCAACCAGGGGCATTTGTCTTCCTTGGCCAAATGCTTTCGACGAAACTCTTAATATTGGAGGTGCTTGGAATCGCTTGAACTCCGAGTTGTTAACGAGTTTTATAATCCGCTCTACAACTTTGGGATTATATCCCATTTCAACGATATCGTTGGCGGAAAGTTGTCGTTCAATAAAGTTGAAAAGAATTTTGTCCAAAATGTCGTAATCGGGTAAACTATCGCTGTCTTTTTGGTCGGGACGAAGTTCTGCGGATGGTGGTTTAGTGATAATATGGGTTGGAATAATCTCTTTGTGCTTGTTGATTAGTTTTGCCATTGCAAAAACCTCGGTTTTGTAGATATCGCCTATAACCGACAGCGCACCGTTCATATCGCCATACATGGTTGAGTAACCCACTGCCATTTCGCTTTTATTGCTGGGATTGAGCAGGATATGTCCATGTTTGTTGCTATACGCCATTAGGATAGTTCCCCGAATTCGAGCTTGCAAATTCTCTTCGGTTAAACCAAAAGGCAAGTTGTTAAACACGGGATGTAACGCATCCAAAAAGGGATGAAAAATTGATTTAATGGGAATGATATGATGTTTAATTCCTAAGTTTTTTGCCAGTTCTAGGGCATCTGTAACTGAATGGTCGGAACTGTACTCCGAGGGCATAAGTATTCCTGTGACATTTTCGGCACCTAGTGCTTCAGTGGCTAACGTTGCAACTAGTGCGGAATCAAGTCCTCCCGAAAGCCCTAAAACTGCTTTTTTAAACCCATTTTTATTGAAAAATTCCCGAACTCCAAAAACAATTGCTTGTCTGTTTTTCTCAACGATGTTATCGAAAGCGTATTCAATGGGACGTGTTTTATTAATACGATCGAAGTTAATTATTTTCAGCTCCTCTTCAAAACTTTTTAGTTGTAGTACAATTTCGCCTTTTGCATTTACCACCGTTGACGCTCCATCAAAAATGAGGTCACTATTGACTCCAACCTGATTTACATATATGAAAGGGAGACCATAATTTTGAGCATTCCTTTGCAGAACGTCTATTCTACGATTTTCTTGATAGTAGGAGTAAGGCGAAGCCGACAGGTTTAGAATTAGGGCAGGGTTGAGTTGCGCTAACTGATCAAGTGGATTATTTTTATATAATTTGACTTTTGTATATCTCTGACTATTAGCCTGTTCGTGCCAAATATCTTCACAAATTGTAATGCCAATAAGAATTCCATTTATTTCTACGGTGTCAAATTTTTGATTGGATTCAAAATATCGCGTCTCGTTAAAAACATCATATGTTGGCAATAATGTTTTGTTAATCACCTTTTTAATGATTCCATTATCGATAACATAGGCAGAATTAAATAGTCTTTTGCCATTTTCTCCGGAATTGATCGACGGTGCTCCTATAACAACGGCAATGTCGGTGCAGTGTAGCTGAATAATATTTAAGGCACGACCTGTTTCTTCAATAAACCATTGTTTATCAAGAAGATCAAGGGGCGGATATCCACAGATTGCAAGTTCTGAAAAGACAACTAAATCGGCTTTTTGTTGTTTAGCTTCTGCTACGGCATTGATTATCTTTTGAGTATTTAGCTCAAAGTTTCCAATGTGATAATTTAACTGAGCAAGAGCGATTTTCATGATTTTAGATTTTATTATGAGATCGAAATGGGTTAAGAGGTTTTAGAAAATCAGGCCTAAAGTAAGTCCCAGTCGGTAGGAATGTGTTTGATCCTCCTTGTGGTTTCGGTCGTTTGTTAAGTCAGTAAGTCCATTGGAAAATACAATCATGGTTTTAATGGCGGTGCTGCCTCCTAAGCTGTAGATTATTCCACCACCAAAAAAGTATCCAACGTTAAACATAGTAACTTCATTTTTTGCGGTTTCGTTTTCTACGCCAAGGTCATCGATCGACACTTTGGTGCCTAATGTATAGGCAACATTCAGTCCTGTTTCGGCGGTAATGGTAGTATAGCCTATTTGTCGTGAGCGCAAACTAAATCCAACGGGGAGCTCAATTTGTTGCAATTTATATCGCACTTTAGTTCCGGATGGAATAGCTGAGTATAGACTGTCATAGGTCTCAAAATTAAATAGTTGGTTGTATTTCACGTCGTAGGAAGAGTGATTCATGCGGACTCCGGAAACTATTCCAAAGTTTTCATTTTTAATAGATATTACGGACAGTCCGTAACTCATTCCAACCCGGGCACCATCGTTTTTAACATCTTTAATGGATGAGGATATCCAATTTATTGTGGGGGAAAAATCAATTCCATATGCCATGTTTTTATTCTGACCCAAAAGGCTACTACTCATTAATACTAAAGCTAAAAAGCCATATACTCCTCTCATGTTGTTGATGTTTTTAAAAATGTTTGTATAAAGAGACAATAAGTTCAAAAAGATTCGTTTTTTTGTTGTGGAATTTTGTTCTTATTCTCAACAGAGCAAATTTACATGAAATTATTGATTAAAAAATTTATAGGGATGAAAAAGTGGGATGTTATGTTGGTGTGTAAAACCATTGTATTGTTAACGTTGTTTGTGGGCTGTTCACATAATAAGTTTAAGGTTGATCTGAAAGAGAAGGTCGTTGTTGAAGTTGTCAGACTTGATTCGGTGATGTTTGAAATGGAACGGAATTCGGTGATCGATTCCATATCAACGTTCTATGGACTGTATCCCGATTTTTTCGATATTTACATGCGTCGCATTTTGAGAATTGGGGGTCGAGAGTCCAGTTATTTTGTTGATTATTTGCAGCTATTTCTCGACAATCCTGACATTCGAGAAAGCTATGATTCGGTAAAGCGGGTATATGGCGATTTTTCCGAAAAAAAGAGGGCAATTGAAGATGGTTTTTCCTATGCTAAATACCACTTGCCCAATTTGCAAGTTCCTAAAATATATACTGTTATTTCTGGATTTAATGAGTCCATGATTATGATCGACAGTGCTGTGGGAATCTCTTTAGATAAATTTCTGGGTTCTAAAAGTTATTTTTATGAACGTTTGGCTACTCCAATTTATACTCGAAAGCGAAACGAACCCTTTTTGTTGGAGGCCGAAGTTCTAAGAAACTGGCTCTATTCCGAATATCCAAATGGGGATCCGAATGAAAATTTAATAAATACCATGATATACCATGGTAAAATAATGTATATTATGGATGCTTCATTTCCGGATATGCCCGATCATCTTAAAATTAGTTTTACGCCTGCTGAAATCATTTGGGCAAAGAAAAGTGAGCATAATATGTGGGCTTTTCTAATCGACAAAAAACTTCTGTTTGCCATTGACAAGCACATTGGAAAATATGTTGATGAGGCTCCTTTTGTATCTACCTTTGGAGAGGAAAGTCCTGGAAGAGTGGGGGTTTGGATTGGTTGGCAAATTGTACGAAGTTTTATGGATGCCAACCCCAATATTACCATTTCACAATTAATGGAGATGAATGATCATCACGAGATATTGGTTGAATCGGAATATGTTCCATAATTGATCGTTGCATAAAAAAAGCGATGCGATTGAAATTTATTCAATCGCATCGTTTTTTTTGTCTATACATTGATTTATTTTCTTTTTCTAATTCGAGGGACATAATCGGTACCCGTAACTCTAAATTCGGTACGTCGATTAAGACTGTGTGCGGTTTCTCGCATCTCTTCCAGCGGTAAGCTTTGAATATAGGTTTCTGAAAGCAATACTCCGGACTTTAAAAAATCATATCCCGGGCGGGTTTGAAATTCTTGTGCTTCTCTTGGAGTAACCAATTTGGGTTGATCTTTTCCATATCCAACAGCGGTAAGGCGCTCAGCGTCAATTCCGTACAGAATCAGAAAATCTACAACCGATTGTGCGCGCTTCTGCGATAATTGTTTGTTGAAATCGGCACTACCGCGCGCATCGGTGTGTGCGCTGAGCTCAATTGTAATATTGGGGTTGTCGTCGCGTAAAATCTCAACCAGTTCTTCAAGTGCACTCATGGATTCTGGACGTAGTTCAAATTTCCCAAAATCATACATCACATTTACTAAACGAGGGGCATCGTTGGGCGACATTAATACGATTTCTTCTATTGTTTTACTCTCGTTTAAACCATAGGTGGTCAATTTTCCTCTACCTGCCAAAAATCCTCCCTTACGTGTAATAATTCGGTAGTCGGTATTTGGGTTGAGGTTCAGAAGTAATGACCCATTCTGTTCTGTCGCCTTTGTTTCGTTTGTTCCGTCCGACCCAATAATATTTACCGAGGCATCTGAAATTCCATCATTGGAACGCTCTGATTTAACAATTAAATTTAGCTTAACTTCCACCGGAGGCAACGAGAATTGATATATGTCATCTTTTCCTCTTGATCCTTTTCTGTTCGATGATAAATATCCACGCTCTTTTTCGCCTTCAAACACAATTCCAAAATCGTCGCGCACCGAATTTAGGGGGTATTGCAAGTTTTTTATTTCCCATTTGTTGTCCACTTTCTTTGCCGAAAATAGATCTAATCCGCCCATTCCCTGGTGTCCGGTTGAACTAAAATACAATGTTCCGTCGGCATGTACATATGGGAAAAGTTCGTCGCCAAAGGTGTTGATTTCTTTCCCCATGTTTTTGGGCTTTCCCCATTTTCCACCTTCATTTATGGAGCACCAAATGTCTCGTCCACCTTCTCCACCAAAATAGCTGCTTACAAAATACAATGTTTTTTCATCGGGCGAAATTGCTGGATGACCAACAGGAATAGTGTCGCTTTCAAAGAGCGTAACCCGTTCGGGTTTTCCCCAATTGATGCCTTGTTTTTTCGAAACATAAATTTGCGTCGTCAATATGCCTTTTTCGTTTGGGCGTACTGATGTAAACCACATGGTGTTGGCTTTTGCATTGGTACAAGGAGCTCCTTCATCGTAATCGGTGTTTACCTCTCCTTCAACAGGGACGGGTTTTGACCATTGTCCTTTTCTGTCAATGGTAGAAGTGAAAATGTCGGTATAATTTTGACCGGTTACTGGATTCTCTTTTCCGCCAGTGACATCATTTCTTGCCGAAGTAAACAGAATAGACTTATAATTGTCTTTTCCGTAAGCGACTGAAAAGTCGCTATCTTTTGAATTGAAATAAAACATGGGAACTACTTTATAGCGCGTTGGATTGTCAGTCCACTCTTTGGCTAGTGCGCTTGCTTTGTATCCAACTTGTCCTTTGGGGTCGGTGGGATCCAGTTCAATGTATTTTTTATAATTCTCCAGAGCGTCGTCAAATTTTTCATTCGCGTGCAGTGCATCGGCCAAATAAAGAAAGGCTAAGGGAGAATAAGGATTTCGTCGAGTTACCTTTCTAAACCAGAGCTCTGCTTGACGAAATTCACTAATGTTTCGATAACACATTGCCACTTGAAAGTTTATATATCCTTTTGTGTTTGGATCTTTTGCTTTGGCAAAGGCGTATTTGTACAGATCAATGGCATCGTAAAACTTTCCTGTTTTAAATGCATCGTCGGCTTTTTCTGTTACAATTGTTTGCGCAAAAATGGTTGTAAATAAACTGACTCCAAGGATTAGTAAACCCAATCGTTTCATAGTTTTATTTTTTGTTCACTCAGCCATAACATGTTTAGACGGAATGGAAGTCTGCTTAGTAAAAGCCTGTTATAGTTGATGTTTGGTTACTATTTTTCATTATGTTTTAATGTTTTTAATGGAGTAATTCTTGCGATTTCACCGATTCAAAAACATTACTTATAAACGGTAAAGATACAATTTATTGTGTTAATAGATATACACTGTATCTATTTTTAGAACCAATTTGCGTTAGAATCGATTTTTAATTCATGGTGGTTGCGAAAAACATGAGCATGTAATTTCATTAAAAGTTCATATGTTTTAAAAATCCAGAGACATTTCCTATGTCATCCCTACAATTAAATCGTGATATGGGGTCAATATGTTACGACAATTGATAATGGGAAAATTGCCCATGGTTAATGAATTGATTCTCAGTATTTGGTTTATTATTAACAGGAATGTTTGGGTGCGCTGTACCTTTGCGAATCAATCTTGAATGGGGGTCAACTTGCGAATTGTCAACAAGGAATATGATTCCATTGTTTTAGGCTATGGTGTTGAAACGGATTGTGCCTCTTTTGCTATGTGCAACACCACGCCTTCAACTGTGGATTAATGAGAAAAAGCGGAATGCCTGTTCATTGATTATTTGACAATGAATTAAAGATGGCATCCCGCTTTTTTATTAAAGAGGCTTAAGTTTCTTACCAGGTTATATTTTTACGTGCAAAAGGCATTGTCATACAGCGTGCACCACCGCCACCACGGGGAAGTTCACTTCCTTCGAGTGTTACAACATATTTTTTATAATTTGCGATGTCTATTTTCCCGGAACAAATGTCGGCTGCGGGAAGCACATCAAAGCCATTTTTGTTTAATTCATCAATGGTGTGGGTATTACGACCGTAGCCAATGATTTTTCCGGGAGCAAGGGCAAAAAAGTTTGCTCCACTGTGCCACTGTTCTCTTTCCATATTCCACGGATCTTTGGTTCCACCGCAATTGATAGGTTTTACCTCTATTCCAAGTTTTTTCAATGCTTCAACAATGTTTTTCTCGTTTTTAATGGTTACTTTACCATTATCCACTGCAATATGAACGGTTTGGTAACGGTTTGGACTCATGATAAGGGGTTCAAAAACCATACATGCATCGTAATCGAGGAACGTAAATGTCATATCCAAATGGATAAACGATTCGGGTGTAGCGGGTAATTCTTGAACTATTATGTGTCGAACTTGATCTTTACTTTCAAGTTGTTCAATAATGTAATCAATTCCTTGGGACGTTGTTCTTGTGCTCATTCCAATTACTAGAACATCTTCGCGCGCAATTAAAACATCGCCCCCTTCAATGGTAATATCGGTATTAAATTTTGGAGATTGGGTTGGATTGACTGTTTGTGTTTCAAATGTTGGATGGTGATCAAAAATGGATTGCATTATGAGTGCTTCCCGTTCTCGAACTTTATTTGCCATACTTCCCAGAAGTACTTTATCGCGAATGGTCATGGATGCATCGCGTGTGAAAAAGAAGTTGTGCAATGGGCGAAGTGCATATCGCTCCTTGCTCATGTATTGGGTTAGGTTATTCTTCGGCAAAATCACCCCTTCGATTAATTGTCGCGCCAGTTCGGCATCGGAAAGAGAGCGTAGCTGACTTTTATCAACAGCAACAGCTTCATTTCTATAAATTGTATTGATAAGCGTCTCTTTTACTTGCTGGTTACTTATAATGTCTTTTAGCAGATCGCCCACCATAAAAACTTTGGAATGCTTCTCCAGTACTCCTTTAAATTGAGTGTATTCTTGTTGTGCAACCTTGAGATTTAGAATATCACTGTATAATGCTTTTTCCGCATTGTTAGGGGTCATATTCTCCACTTCATGTCCTGGAGTGTGAAGGATAACACCTTCTAGTTCTCCAATTTCAGATGTTACGTTTACTTTAAAACTGTTAACCATATTTAGATTTTTTACTTTGCTATTTTGTTCTGGGAAGGTTGTCGTTGTAGAAACTCGTGACAATTTCACCATCTTTATATTTTGTTACCTGAGCGGTATCTCCGTTGGGTTTGAATGTTACCCACAAGCTGTCCACCCTATTATCTTTATAATAGCCAGATAGTTTTATGGTTCCATCGTTGTTGTAAACTATGGAGCGACCTTCTCTTAGTCCATTCGAATATATTCCGTATGACCATAGTTTCCCATTTTCATAATATGCATTCCACGCACCGTTGCGTTCTTCATTGACTATTTCACCCTTTATTTTCACCGTCCCATTGTCATACAACTCCTCAAAAAGATACGTTGTACTATCATTTACATTGTCCGTATAGGTTTTTCTTATTTTGGGTGATCCGTTGGGATGATTCTCAATAATTTCATGTTTTGGCGTGGGATTGCATGACACACATAGAATCGCAATGAGCAGGATATATACTCTGAGTAGCATAATAAATAATGGTTTTTATATGATTTGTGGACAAAGATAGTAGTTTGCCTTAAATTAGTTAGCAATATAAGAAAGAAAATGTGAACTTAAAACAGTACTTCTTTTTGTTGATAAAAACAGATGTATAAGACTGAAAAACATTTCGAGTGGGTTGAGATTGCGTTATGTAAAAGCTTTGCAGTAAACGATGACAATCTTTGAGGATGCTTCGGCTCAACAAAAAACACCTTTTTATATTCATTGTTTCTATTTTGCTGATATCTTTATTGTGAAAATGGGTGTTTTTAATTTGTCAAATAGCGATTTTGCAATTAGTTTTGTAGTTATTTGCCGTATAAAATTGAGATCAAATTGACAATATGTATATTGAACCCTGCAATTATAGTGCTATACGAGTTTAATTACAAAGATTGTTTTTAATAATAATTGATAATAAGGCAGTTAATGGCAGTAAGAATCAAGATTTAATTAAAATATAATAGAATGGAAAGAGTAGTTAGTGGAATTCGTCCAACTGGAAGGTTGCATTTGGGAAATTATTTTGGAGCGATGGTTAATTTCTTGAAAATGCAGAAAACAAACGACTGTTTGTTTTTCATTGCAGATATCCATTCCTTAACAACACATCCTACCCCGGAAGATTTGCATGGAAATATTACTCAGACCTTAGTGGAGTATTTGGCATCGGGGCTAGATCCTGAAAAGGCAACAATATATGTGCAAAGCGATGTTCCTGAAATATACGAGCTTTATGCATTGTTAAATATGAATGCGTATGTGGGAGAGTTAAATCGCACAACAAGTTTTAAGGATAAAGTTCGACAAAATCCCGAAAATGTTAATGCTGGATTATTAACGTACCCCGTTTTGATGGCAGCCGATATTCTTATTCATCATGCAGCGAAAGTTCCTGTTGGTAAGGATCAAGAGCAACACCTTGAAATGACACGCGTTTTTGCCCGGCGATTTAACAATATATACAAAGTTGATTATTTTAAAGAACCCGATGCATTTAATTTTGGTCAAGAGTTGATTAAAATTCCGGGATTGGATGGAAGTGGAAAAATGGGTAAATCAGAGGGGAATGGAATATTTTTGGCCGACGATCCTAAGTTGATTCGTAAAAAAGTTATGCGCGCCGTTACCGACTCTGGACCCACCGTGCCAAACTCCCCAGTTAGCGAAGCAGTTCAGAATTTATTTACAATAATGAATGTTGTTTCAGAACCAGAGATGTTAGAATTTTACAAACAATCGTATGCAAATTGTTCTATCCGTTATGGAGACTTGAAAAAGCAGTTGGCAGAGGATATAATTAAATTTACAAATCCAATTTATCAACGAATGAATGATCTCAGTAACAATAAAGAGTATTTGAATAAAGTTGCTCAAAAAGGAGCAGAACGAGCGCGTGAAATAGCGTCGAAAACAGTGAAAGAGGTTCGTGAAATAATGGGGATAAAAAGGATTTGATTTTATTCACTTGCTGTTAATTAATTAAATTAGTCTAAAAAATTAAAAGAATTTAATAACTTTGGGTGATTCCTGAAAAAAAACAATTGGAAATTGACTTTGTAAACTGTTGTTTGTTAGCGCATTGTATGCATTTAGCAATCTGTTTCCTAAAATCAGAGAAAAACTGCAAAGTGTGAATTCAGTGAAATATGTATGTAAGGAACGTGCTTATAGAGAACTATTGAGATCAAGCTTAAATTAGATTAGAAAAAATATTGTGATGAGAAAACTTGTACCGGGATTTTTACGAAAGCATTTAGGAATAAGGGTTTTGTTGAGTATAATCTTTTTGGTTTCTTTAATGCTCGTGTCGGTGCTTGGAATAATGCTTAGCAATAGCAATAAGCAAGCAATTAAAGGTGCGCAACATCTCATTGATGCAAATACCAGCGAGTTAGCTGAAATTGTTATTGGGAAATTTTGCCAATACAATGGGTTAGCAAAATCGTTGAACCAAGGCTTTGGGGAGTTGAATTTTATTCAGGAAAAAGATCGTCGACCCCATTTAATGCAAATTTTAAAAGGTGCTTTTAATTTAGACCTTGATTTTGAAACCATTTGGTCTGTGCTTGAGCCAAATGCCATCGATAATTTGGATAGTTTATACATAAATAAACCAGGTTCAACCATTATTGGGAATTTTAATCCTACTTTTCATAAGCAGAATAATAAGATTATTTTAGATAAAGAAGTGGAGCAAGACCCCGTGAAGGTGTATTCCAAAATAACTTACAAAGCGGTTAAGGAGAGCAACTTACCCGTTGTAAGCGAACCTTTTTATTCAAAACAATCCGATCGAAAGAAGAGTACGGTTTTGACAATAAGCATGGTATATCCTATTTTGCATAAGGGGATATTTAAAGGAGTAATAGGGTTTGAAGTACCTTTAACGGGATTTAGTGCTTATGTCGATAAAACAGATGCACATATTGGAAGTTATTCAATAATTGTCTCCAATAAAGGGGAAGTGGTATCGCATCCTGAATTAAATAAAATTGGAAAAAAGATTGACAAAATTGAGCTCCCTGGCAATGATCAATTCCATTTCACAACCTATATTGAGAAGGGAATTCCATACTCATTTACAACCCCTGATAATATGTTTTATGTTTCGCTAGCACCTGTGGCTGTTGAGTCCATAAAACCCTGGGCTGTTATGACAGTAAGTCCGCTGCAATATTTTGAACATCAGAAACTTAAAAACACTCTCTTTGCTATCATCATTGCCTTGGTGGGACTTTTGGTTTTGTCTCTAGCCGTTTATTTTATATTAAGAGCCATAACGAATCCATTGCGCCGTATTTCCAATGTTCTCACTGCTTTAGCCATTGGCAATTTTGACGAAAGCAATAAACTGAATGTAAAGAGCGAGGACGAACTCGCAGATGTTGGTAATGCCATCAATCTTTTAATCGATGGAATGGTACACACTTCAAAATTTGCCATTGAAATAGGAGAGGGAAATTTAGATAGCAATTATACCCCGCATAGCGACCAAGATACATTGGGCCAAGCACTTGTAAATATGCGTTTGAATATTAAGGAGGCCCGTGAAAAAGAATTAGAACAACGAGAAGTTGAACGAACGAAACAATGGTCGGCCAATGGAATCAATGGACTTGGCTCTATTTTACGATTTCATAATCAAAACATCGAGGAGTTATCCTATGCTTCCTTAAAGTATTTGATTGATTATTTAGGTGCAGCACAAGGAGCAACTTACATAAAGAATGATGATAATCCAGAGGATGTCTATTTCGAATTGGCGGGAGCACTTGCATTTGGGCGTGAACGATTAATGGAAAAGAAAATCCTTCCGGAAGAGGGATTGGTTGGTCGTTGTGCTGAGGAGGGATTATCAATTTATTTAACAGAGATTCCGCATAATTATCCCGAAATAAAATCAGGACTGGGCGGCAGTACACCAAATGTAATTTTATTGGTTCCCATGAAAATTAACGAAGAGGTTCTCGGAGTTGTTGAGTTGATTTCGTTTAAAACAATGAAAAACTTTGAGATTGAATTTGTGGAAAAGATAGGGCAAGATATGGCTTCGACCATTGCCAACGTGAGAACAAATCAAAAAACAGCGCGCCTACTCAAACAATCCCAAAAACAAAGCGAGGAGTTGGCTACCAAAGAGGAAGAGATGCGTCAAACCATCGAGGAGATGAACGCAACACAAGAAGAGGCCGAGTCGCGGTTTCAACAAATATCTACATTGGTTGAGGCTGTGAACCAAATTGCAATGGTTGCAGAGTTTGATCCCCAAGGACATATAACTGAAATAAATGAAAACTTCTTGAGACTACTAGGGGTTAATCGACAGCAAATGATGGGAAGAAAACAAGGTAGCTTTGGGAAAGAGACAAATCAAACCGAAAATGATGCCATGTGGCGAAAATTACGACAAGGACAAACAATTGTTAAAACACAAAGAGTAGATACAGGATATAAAACAGTTTTATTATCGGAATCATATGTTCCTATCAAAGATGCACAAGGAAAAGTGATAAAAGTCTTTAATTTAGCAACCGATATTACTCATACACAATAAACTGTGCTCTTGACGAAAAATAGTTAGTTTCGAAATAAAATGAATATGAAATGGTAAGCATGATAGAACGTACCAAAATGTCGCTTAAAAATAGGTTGGTGATTTTTATATTCTCATCCACAACCCTAATAATTCTTGCAACCGTAGGATATTTAAGTTATATGACTGCAGAAACAAGTTCACAAGAAGCTGAGAAATATATCCAACAAACTGCTACACGTCATGCAAATGAAATTTCGGCCTCTTTAAACGCCGACCTCAGCATTGTTAACACCCTAGCTGGAGGATTTCAACAAATGTTGGAATTTGATCAAGCTACCAGAGACAGCGTGACCTTAAGTATTTTGAAGAATGTAATGACCGAAAAAACACACTTATTAAGTTTGTGGTTGCACTGGGAGTTAAATAAAGTGGAGAAGGAATTTTTGTTAGGTAGGGTACGTCATAATTACTATCGAATAAATAACATTATTAATTATAAAATAGATACCGTAGAGCGCGAGGGGGATAATGTTAAAGGACTCTATTATGCCATTAAAAGTTCCGGAAAACAAGTGATTACAGAGCCTTATTTGTATAGTTACTCAAAGCTCGCCGAGGATGAAATACTGGAAGCGAGTATCTGTAGTCCAATAATCACCAAAGGCAACTTCGTGGGATTAATGGGGATTGATATTGCATTGACAACGTTCGATAAGCAAATTAATAAAATCACACCTTTTGAAGGAGCGTATGCTATGTTTGTCTCCAACGATGGAACTTTTATATCCCATCCCAATACGAAGAATATAGGTCGTAATATAATAGAAGATAGTAAAGAACTTGACGAAAAGTATTCGTTTGGAAACGATATAAAGTCGGGGAAACCTACTAGTTTTTATCGAAAAAACGCACGAGGAGACATGGATTATGTGAGTTTTGCCCCCGTTTTTGTAGGCGATATCGAAACCCCTTGGAGTTTGGGAATTGTTGTTCCTCAAAAGGTTATCTTGGCCAAGGGAAGAGTCGTTTACCAAATGGCATTTATCATTGGCTTTTCAGGATTGTTAATTCTTGTTTTACTAGTATATTGGCTTGCTAATCAAATAAGTACTCCTTTAGTTAGTCTATCAAAGGTAATTGGAGAGTTGGCTTTAGGAGAGATAGACCGAGAAGATGATTTTTCGTTAAACAGAAAAGATGAAATAGGACAAATATCAGATTCAGTGGTCCAGCTAACCGAAGGAATGTTCCGAATGTCAGAGTTTGCTGCCGAAATTGGCAGAGGAAATCTTGATATTGAATATCAACTCTTAGGCGACAACGATATTTTGGGATTGAGTTTAATTGAGATGCAGAAGAATCTGAAAAATGCTAAAGACGAGGAGACTAAAAGGAGAGATGCCGAAGAGATTCAAAACTGGATTAGTAAAGGACTAGCACTGACCAATGAGATTTTAAGAAAACAAGGTCTTAATATTCAGCAACATACTTACGAGGCATTGAAAATTATTGTTGATTATATAGAAGCAAATCAAGGTGTTCTTTTTATAGGTCGTGAAGTTGAAGACGAATATGACGACGAGGATGAAAAAATTGAATTTTTTGCTGTGGCTGCCCAAGCATGGGGAAGAAAGCGTTCCATTAAAAAAGCCTACAAAATGGGCGAATCGTTAGTAGGTCGTTGTGCCTTTGAGCAATCCACAATTTACATGACAAAAATACCACAAGATTATGTGAATATAACATCGGGACTAGGGAAGTCCAATCCACATATCCTTCTTTTAGTTCCCTTGTTAATGAATGATACTGTATTGGGAGTGCTGGAAATAGCTTCGTTTACGCCACTTAAAACACATGAAATAGAGTTTATTGAAAAAGCCAGCTACAGTTTAGCATCTACAATAGCCGGAAAACAAGTCAATGAAAGAACCGCCAAACTATTAGAACAGACGAAGCTACAGGCCGAAGAACTTGTACAGAAAGAGGAAGAGATGAGGCAAAATATTGAGGAGATGCAAGCAACGCAAGAAGATTTTGCCCAGCGCGAAGCAGAAATTGATAGTTATATCGGAGGCATTAATAACTTAGCAAAGGTTATGCATTTTGATATGTCTGGAAATATTATTTATGTAAATGAGAATTTTGCCGAGTTTTTAGGGTTCTCTCCATTTCAAATTATAGGCAAAACATTCAACGCACCCGAACTCAATATCCAAGAATCCAGCGAAATGAATAGTTCAGAATTGTGGAATCGGATGTTTGCAGCCGAAACGATTAAAATAAAACGAAGATATATGGGCAAAACACTTACAGAGGTTTATAGTCCCGTGTTAAGTAGGGACGGAGTGCCCGTAAAAGTTATTTGCATTGCTGTGGAAAATGAAGGTTAACCTGTTGAAGAACAATTAAAAGTATCTAGTATGAATATTGCCGAAAAACTTAAATTAAATATACGTGGTCGATTGATGTTGTACGTTTTGAGTTCGGCCACCCTTATTTATGCGCTATCGATCAGTTATTTGAGTGTTCGGAGTACAAATCAATCGGTGGAGAATGCCAAGGAGATTACCCAAGCACTATCCGCAGAAAATGCAATTAAAGTTGCCGGAAACCTCGACGGTATTTTTCATATAACACGTTCTTTGGCAAACATGGGGGCTTCATATCATCTGTTAAAATGGCCTCACTTTCATAAAGTATATCTCGATGCCCAAAGAAACATTATGGAGAACAACGACGCCTTTTTGTCCGTTGCCACCAGTTGGGAACTTCAATTTATAGATACAGCATACACTAAAACCCATGGACGAATTTTAAGCGGTTATTTTCGTGATAATGGAGTGATCAGCTACTTCGAGGCAAAAAGAAACCTTGATGGCGACGATGTGGCAAGCAATTATTATAAAATGAAAATCACTAAAAAGGAGATGTTGGTCGATCCTGAATATTATTCTTATACAGGGAAAGCGGATGAACTTGTAATGAATGCCAATTTTAACACTCCAATTATATACAGAGACCAATATATTGGAGTAGCTGGAATCGATGTTGATTTAGGACATTTTCAAGATATTTGCAACAATATTAAATTGTACGAAAAAAGTAATGCCTATATCCTTAGTAATAATGGAACGTGGGTATCGTCGCCCAATTCACGTTTTCTTGGAAAAAACATCGCTACAACAAGTGAACAATTTGCAATCAAACACAATGTTCTTGAAAAAATACAGGAAGGCAAACCACATACGTTTATCGATATCGATAGCCTTGGTAACGAAGTGTTTTACGCTTTTAACCCGGTGAAAACTATTGGAGACCCAAAACCTTGGGCGTTTGTAATTTCAGTTCCCATTAATATTGTTCAAGCAAAGGCACGAAGTTTCATACAGTTTGCTATATTGCTCGGTATTATAGGATTTCTATTTTTAGTGTCCGTTATTTATCTTATCTCGTTTAGCATTTCAAAACCAATTCGAAAAACAACCGAAATGGTTCAAGATCTGGCATTGGGAAATATTGATTTTCATAAAAACGAATTTGATTCACGATGCGATGAAATCGGCGATATGCAGCGTAGCATTGAGATTTTAAGTAATGGGTTGTTAAATGCGGTTAATTTTGCAAAAGAAATTGGATCCGGAAATTTCGAATCCGATTATAAGAAACTTAGTGCCGACGATACTCTTGGACAAACTCTGATAGAAATGCGCCAAAGTTTACAAACAGCAGCAAACGAATTAGATAAAAAACAGGAAGAGGACCGGGTACACCGTTGGACCACAGAGAATAGTGCAAAACTAACCGATATTATTCGAACATCTTCAGCGTCCGTTAAAAACATGGGATACGACGTAATAAGTTTTCTTGCCGATCAGGTTGGCGCCTGTCAGGGAGGGATGTATATTCTTAACGACAGTGAACCCGATGATATTTATTTTGAGATGGTTTCTGCCGTAGCATACAATCGGAAAAAACTTATTAAGCTAAAAATCAAACCAGAAGAGGGACTCGTTGGACGTTGTGCATATGAAAAACTTACCATTAATATGACCGATATTCCCGATGGTTATATTAAAATTGAAAGTGGTTTGGGCGAGTCCAACCCAACAAATCTGATTTTGCTTCCACTAATAGCCGATGAACGAGTTTTGGGCGTAATGGAATTGGTTTCGTTTAATCCATTAAAACCGCATGAAATTGATTTATTGGAAAAGGTGTCAGAAGCTATTGCATTAACAATAAACTCCTTAAAAGTGGCCCAACAAACCTCAGTTCTATTGAGACAATCGCGTGAGCAAGCCGAGGTGTTGTCGCAACAAGAAGAAGAGATGCGTCAGAATATTGAAGAGATGCATGCAAATCAAGAAGAAACTCAAAAGCGAGAAAATGAGTTACGTGGATTAGTAGATGCCATTAACAGTGTTTCCATGATTGCACAATATGATATGGACGGAACGTTAATTGACATTAACCGAAATTTTCTTGATATGCTCGGTTTATCAAAAGATGCCGTTGTTGGAAAGAAACAAGGTAGCTTTGCATCGCAGAAACAAAATAGAGAAACATTCGATAATTTGTGGCTGGACCTTCGTAATGGGAAATCGCATGAAATTACTCAAGAAATTATAATCGACGGCAAAACAATGTGGATAACTGAGCTTTACACTCCAATACTTGACACATATGGAGAACCTATTAAAATATTTAATATCGCCATTGATATTACCAAGAGTATAAATAAGACCAACAGAAAGTAGGAAATAAATCTGAAATCTGTACGATGTAAATCAATAATTGAAAATAATTTGAAACCGAATAGGTATGACAACAGATAAAACAAATCGGTTAAAATCTTTTAAAATAAGCCTTGTAATTAAATTGGTTTTGGGAATTTCGATTTCCACAGCATTGGTTTATTTTCTAGTTTTTAGGTATATAAATTTTGATTTTGAACAAATTGCCGTTGCCGAAAGTCGTGCGTATGCAAAAACAGTAGCCTATAACTCTGGGAGTCAGGTGCAAGCTGAATTGAACCATATTGTGATTGAGATGCGGTCACTTAGTCATGCCTTTACATCCTATTTAAAGATTCCTGATGGCAAAGCCAGACCGTTTTTTAATGCCATCTTAAATAGGATAGTGGTTGAAAATTCACGATATGCATCCGTTTGGGACACATGGGAAAACCGATTTATAGATAGTACTTATACAAAAGACCACGGTCGCATATCCACATCATATTACAGAGATGGAAACTTTATTCGTAAAACCCAAGATTCGTTGAATTTTGAAGGCGACGACCCTGCAAGCATGTATTATGGCGTAAAGATTCGTAAAAATGATTTCATTACGGAACCCTATTTTTATATGCTTGGCAACAAACAGGTTTTAATGAGTTCCATTGGGTCTTCAATGATAATAAACGATGAGTTTGCCGGAATGGTGGGGGTTGACATTAGCTTGGAAGAGTTCTCAAGAATGGTTGACACCATTAAACCGTTTCCAGGTTCCAGTGCGTTTATAGTATCGGCAGAAATGTCAATTATTGCTCATCCAAATCGCAACTATATAGGCAAAAAATATGATGATATTGATTCCATTAATTCATCGTTATATGCCATTGGTGATCGACTGAAAAGGGAGGAATTGGTCGATTTTGAGCATGTTGATCAGAAACAAAGAATACGAATGTACACCATTTTCTTACCATTCGAGGTTGCTAATACAGATACAAAATGGGCATTAGCTATTAATGTACCCTTAAATTCAATAGTTAGTCGAGTTGAAACCCAGATGGCTGACACCAAAGAGGTAGGTTATTATGGATTTGCATTTTTAATGTTAATTACTATTATTATTTCTGTTACCATAATCTTGCCACTCAATAAAACAACGGTTATTATCGAAGAGCTTGCCTGCGGAAATATCCAGAGCATTAAAACAATTAATATACGAACAGGAGATGAAATTGCAGAAATGAGTTCATCGGTTAATACGGTTATTAAAGGGCTAAAACAAACTGTAGCTTTTGCGGATAAAATCAAATCTGGAGATTTTAATTATTCATTCCAGCCATTGAGTACAAATGACACCCTTGGAAATAGTCTCCTAGACATGCGCGATTCACTTGTGCGGGCAAATCAAGAAAGAGAGCGTCGCAAACTTGAGGAATCGCAGAAGAATTGGAGTTCTCAAGGATTGAATATATTTGCTGTGCTACTACGACAAAATAACGACGATTTACATAAACTATCGCAACAGATCATCATTGAATTGGTCGATTATGTTGATGTTCAATATGGTGCTGTATATTTGGTGAATCAATCGGATGATGAACGATTTTTAGAATTGTACGCCTCATGCGGATTTATTGCCGACCGAATTGAACAAACCGAAGTTTATGCGGGAGACGGTGTTGTTGGGCGATGTTTAGTCGAAAAAAGCCGTATTTACATTGATGACGTGCCGAAAGAGTATTCGAAAATATCATCCGGGTTAGGAAAATCAATACCAAAAAGTATATTGGTAATCCCACTAATTGTTAATGAGGAAATCATTGGAGTTATCGAGGTGGGATCGCTTAAGACTATGGAGGAATACAAAATTAACTTTATTGAAACAGTGGGTATCCCCATTGGATCAACAATCTCTATGGTACGGATCAATGTGCGAACAGCTAAATTGCTTGAAGAGTCCAAAATTCAAGCCGATGAGTTGGCGCAACAGGAAGAGGAGATGCGTCAGAACATGGAAGAGATGACCGCTACGCAAGAGGAATCAACGAATCGCGAAGATCAGCAAATGAAATTTATCCATTCCGTAACGAGTGCCATATTTTACGTTGAATATGATCTTTCGGGAAATATTATTGAGATTAACGACCGATTGTTAAAGCTATTTCAACTTACACGAGAACAAGCTGTTGGAAAAAAAATGGGGACATACGAATTCAATAGCCAAGAGAAAACGCAAGAGATTAAAGAGTTCTGGAACCGTCTTACGGCTGGAGAAGTAATAGAACAAGAGTTTTATGCTAAATATTTAGGACAAGAATTTTGGTTAAATGAAGTTTACACACCCATTCGTGATCATAATGGAAATCCCTTTAAAGTAGTGAATGTAGCAACCGATATTAGCGAAGAGAAACGTAAAGAGCGTCAGATTAAGAGCTTGAAAGAGAAGTTAGAGATGATCAAGAAAGTGTATAATAGTAAGAAACGTTCCGAGAAGAAGGAAGGACCAAAGCTGATCGATATTTCGGAAATCATCAAAGACGACACTCAATTTAAATATATACGATTATCGCATCTTGCTAAAGTATATAAAGGTGACTTGGGCAAAATACAAAATATCTTGAAAATTTATCGAGAGGCTATTCCCTTTCAAATCGAGGAAATGCGCCAACTTTTACTTGTTAAAGATTGGGAACAATTGAAAGCTCGAATAATAGGTTTTAGAACAAAAATGACCTATTTAGGGGTTGATAAATTACAGACACTTGCACGACAAGTTGAAAAATACGCAGCCATGCAAGACTCTGAAAACCATGTTATGGAATTGATTGACAATATTAGCGAAATATGGGAAGAGGCCGAAAAAGAACTTCAAACCATAGAATTGACGTAATATATTTTTTCGAACTATTAGTAGGAGACTTTAAAAGAAACCATCATGAGAATGAAAATGAAAATATATAATAAGATGCTGTATTTAATTATATTAACAGCACTTATTGTCTTTGGAGCCACAATTATGATTGTTAATTCTAAAATTAGATCTAGCGCGGTTTCTAGTAACAAGCAGAAAAGCTTAACCTTGGCTAAAGCAAATAGTGAAAAGGTGAAGATGTTTATGCAAGATTATATGAGTACTGCTCGTGTTTTAAAAGAAATTGCGCTTGTATATGGAAGTCTTCCGGTAGAAAATCGATTGCCAGTTTACAAAACTGTTTTTGAAAACACACTGCTTAAAAACCAAAAGATTGCAGCAATCCACGGTGTTTTCCTCTCCGATATTATGATGGGATTTGATACCACACTTAATATTTCGTATAATCGAAATAACAAGAATCTTGATTTTAGTGATCGTGATATTAGTACTTCACAATTTTTTTTAACACCCAGAAATACATTGTTCGAAACAATGATACCAAATTGTAACCATCAAGAACCCAATGATACATGTTCGCTTGATAGTTATGTTGTCCCAATAATGCAGATTAATGAGTTTATTGGAGTAGTTGGGGTTGATGGGAAAACGACAGAGTTACATGAATATTTGAAAACATTGGCACGCGAGAGCAGATCCGAATTGCTGATCATTAATAGGAATTGGGAACTATTATCATACTCTTCTGAAACGGGTGGGGCAAAACTGGTGGATGCAATCAAATCTGATTCCCTAATTTATAGTAATGTGTCTAAAGGATTTGAACATGGAAAGGCTACATTCACGCCATTAATAAATCATAATTATTATGCCATTGTTCCAATTCAAATGTCCAACCATTTCGACAAAATTTTGCTAATAACAAAAATACCATCACTAAATATATTGGTTAGCGCTAACCGAAGTACTGTTATTTCAATTATAACTGGATTAATAGGCTTGCTTGTGCTAAGTGTTTTTGTATGGATGATAGCACGATTGGTAACAAAACCACTGTTAAGTATAACAAAATCATTGGAGTCGATCTCCATGGGTGATATTAGTTATAGTAATAAATTGAAAATCAGTGGAAACGACGAATTAAGTGAAATTTCGTTGGGAGTGAATCGTTTGATTGATGGACTTAATAACGTTTCGGCATTTGCTGCTGAAATTGGGAAAGGAAATCTGGATACCAAATATACGTTGTTGGGAAAAAGTGATACGTTGGGTCAATCGTTGGTTTTAATGCGCGAAAGTTTAATTCAATCGAGAACCGAAGAGAATAAACAGCGGATTGAAGATGATAAACAATCATGGGTAACCCAAGGGATTGCAAAATTCGGAGAAATTCTTAGGATAAATAACGATAATATTGAAATATTATCATCTAATCTTGTCAAGAATTTGTGCTTGTATATGGATAAACCACAATGCGCGATCTTTGTTATTAGTGATAATGAAAATGAAGATATTTTTGACCTTGCGTCCGTGTTTGCTTTTGGTCAATTTAAAATAATTACCAAAAGTGTGCACATGGGCGAAGAACTTATTGGTAGAGTAGCACAAGATCGAAAGACGTTACATATTACAGATACGCCACAATCATTTCCTATTATTCGACCCGAACTTTCCCACGACGAAATACCAGTATATTCGTTGATAGTACCCTTATTGATCGGAGAACAAGCAATAGGAGTTGTTGAATTGCTCGGGTATAAAGCATTTGAATCCCATGAAATTGAGTTTGTAGAGAAACTAGGTGCCAACATTGCATCGACGGTAAACAGCGTTAAGATTAATGTTAAAACCGCTGAACTGCTCAAACAGTCAAGAGAACAGAAAGATATCTTAGCTCAACACGAGGAAGAGATGCGCCAGAATATGGAGGAGATGTTGGCAACCCAAGAAGAGGCTGAAAAACGAGAGCATGAATTAAAAACCGTGATTTCTACTATTGAAGCAAATACAATGTTAGCCATTTTGAATATTGAAGGGAAAATAACAAAAATAAACGAAACGCTGTCGGATCTATTTGGATTCCCTGCCAGTCAAATGATAGGCAAATATATGGATGCTTTTACTACACCCGACGAAATTTCTCGAAAAGAGTTTGCACGACTATGGTCAGAAGTACTCGCTGGTAATTCACAAAAGAAAATCCAGAAGATTGAAAATCGTAAAAAGTCGATATATCTTTCAGAAACATACATCCCAATATTAGACAATGATGAGCGAGAGGTACAAGAAGTAGCCTTGGTTGCAACAGATGTTACAACTAAGGTTAAATATGATCAGGAAATTGCGCAGCTCATTTCTGAGATAGAAACCTATGCGTTATAAAATAACTATTGATTGAATTATTCAGAATAGAGTGAAATACACAATATAATATCTATATTTGCAAATAATTTAAAAATAAAGTACTATGAATTTTCCAGCTAATACTAAATTTTCGGAAGAACACGAATGGGTAGTTGTCGATGGTGATATTGCTACTATTGGTGTGACTGATTTTGCTCAACAACAACTTGGCGATATCGTTTTTGTTGAAATTGAGACTGAAGGTGAAACTCTGAACAAGGGTGAGGTTTTTGGAACAATCGAAGCTGTTAAAACTGTTTCCGATTTGTTTATGCCAATATCCGGCGAAATTATCGAGGTGAATCCAAATCTAGAAGCTAGCCCGGAGCTTGTAAATAAAGATCCATATGCTGAAGGTTGGATGCTAAAAGTTAAAATGTCTAAAAAATCAGAACTAGATGGTTTAATGGATGCGGCTGCTTATAAAGCACACATTGGATAAAATTAATTGGTGAGTTAGTCTATCATTAATAGACGATTTTACACTATAAAAATAGAAACCTGTGAGTAAATTTACTCACAGGTTTTTTTCTTGCGTAATGTTAAAGTGGCAATGAAAGCTTTCATCTCTTTTTTTGCAATCCAATTTCCAATAGCCTTGAAAATAAGGGTTGTGTGAGCGTTCGTGTTTCGTGTATTCAAATCTTGTGCAGTTAAATACTTTGGCTCTTCGCCAAAACTAGTGGATTTGGTCAATTAGGCTCTTCCAAAATTTACCAACACGCTGAAATTTCTCACATTTCTAAATCAATGTCGTTTAGTTAAAATGAAGTTTTAGAGATCCTTCGCTACGCTCAGGATGACATTCCTGTCGGACGGATTAGGGGGGGAAGAGAAGGCGGCGAAGCCGCCTTCTCTTCCCCTTTTTTCCTCGAAAGCACCTGTCATTCTGAACGTAACGTAGTGGAGTGAAGAATCTCGTAATCATTATTTGGAATTCTATGTACAATAATGAATACTTTTTTAAAATCCACTAGTTTAAGCGAAGAACCAATACTTTCCTCAAATTCTTTACAATACTTCCCCTCAAAACCAAGCCAAGTATTATCTCTTTACTCTGTGCTTGAATATAACTATGAACAAACATTCTTGCGCATATTATAAGGCTAATTGTTCTTGGTTTTGTTAATTATCCAAATATTCTTACTGAATCTTTATTTGTAATCTACTGGTTATCTGACAGTTCATGGTGCTAGTCATTGGATGTATAAAAACAACTCCATGATAATAGACGAATTTACCATGATTAGACTATATTTGTATAATAATTAGTCTTTCGTATTAACACAAGGACTTCGCTGCAATTCGTATTTCTGTTTTATTTTAAGGTTCAATCTACGTATCATTAAAAATAATTTAAAGCAAACTATGGAAGACTTTAAGAAAAATAAAAAGTTTCAAGACACCCTAAAAACTGCAAAAGAATTGTTCTGGAAGCATGGGATTAAAAGAGTTACCATTGAGGAGATATGTAAAGAAGCCGGCGTGAGCAAAATGACTTTCTATAAATTCTTTCCTAATAAAACTGAACTAGCTAAAACAATTTTGGAGAATCTGGTTCAGATTTCGCTTTTAGATTTTAACGAATTAGTGAAAAGTGAACTTCCATTTTCCCAAAAGCTCGAAAAAATGTTTTTAATGAAGATTGAAGGGATGAACAATTTCAGCATGGAGCTCATCAATGATATTTACACAAATCCTAATTTGGAATTAAAAGAATTCATGGAACAGAAAAAAAATGAATCCATAGACTTGATCACTAATTTTTACAGAGATGCTCAAAATCAAGGCTTTATACGCAAGGATGTGAAAATAGATTTTCTTCTTTCCTATTCCGATCAAATCGTAAAAATGATGGAGAACGAGAATTTGATGGCACAATACAATAAACCACAGGATTTTATTATTGAAGCAATGAACGCTTTGTTTTTCGGAATTGTCAAAAAGAGCGACCAATGATATATAGAAAAGCAGTCTTTCTGGTACTTCTTATCTTTTTCACAATCGTAGTAAAGGCACAAATGGATACGGTAAAGAAATTGCCACATAAGTTTGAGTTTGACGGACAAGTATCGGCCTACAGCAGCTATAGTCCGGATAATGATTTGAATATGTTTATGGGTGGCAGGTATCTACCTGAACTAAACTATGGATACACGTTTAAAAATAAATCCTTGCTTGACTTTGAAGCCTCTGCTAACCTATATGGTTCCGTGCTTTTCCATCCATTTGACAGTTCAAAAACCGATGGCGATATTAAGCCATATCGACTTTGGGGGCGTTACACAGGCAATCAATACGAACTTCGGGTTGGGCTACAGAAAATTGACTTTGGGACAGCCAAGATGCTTCGTCCTTTGCAATGGTTTGACGAAATAGACCCGCGCGACCCATTAAAGTTCACAACCGGCGTATATGGTGTTTTGGGCAGGTATTACTTTTTAAACAATGCCAATGTTTGGGCTTGGGTGCTCTATGGAAATGAAAATCCAAGAGGATTTGAGCTTTTAAAAAACAATAAAGATTTACCTGAATTTGGAGGTCGTGCTCAGCTTCCGATTCCCAAGGGAGAAATTGCTGGAACCTACCACCATAGAAATGCCCATTCCAATGATTTATTCGGTTTCCCGACCTACGACAACATTCCAGAGAATCGATTTGCGCTGGACGGAAAATGGGATGTAAAAGTAGGGCTGTGGTTCGAAGCTGTTTACATTAACAAAACTAAAAACATGGGGATGCTTACCAATCAGTCGTATTTAACCCTGGGGATCGATTATACGTTTGGTGTTGGGAGCGGTATAAATGTTTCCCTCGAAAATATGCTGTCAACGTACGATGAAAAAGCGTTTGCTTTTGAAAATAACAACAATGTCACAGCAGCTAATATTGCTTATCCGCTCGGATTTTTTGATAACATAAGTACCATGTTATACTATTCATGGGAATCCGAAGTGTTCTCTTTCTTTTTAAACTACGAACATCAGTTTAAAAACCTAACAGGCTATGTAATGGCTTACTATAATCCTGAAAATCAGTCGGGTATAGGTAGTACTCAAATTGAAAATTCGTTCACTGGACCGGGTATCCGGTTAATGTTAGTCTATAACTATTAAAAATAAGCACATGTCAGAAAAAATTATTGTAACCGAAAATTTGGTTAAACGTTTCCCTGTCGGAGACGGGGAATTTACAGCATTAAATGATATTAACCTGAGTTTTAAAAAAGGCGAATTTTCAGGTATTGTCGGTCCCAGTGGTTCAGGTAAAACTACGTTATTAAATATTCTAGGCTCGTTAGATTCTCCAACCGATGGTACAGCAACGGTAATGGGACATCGAATATCAAGTTTGTCGCATAAAGAAGCCGCTCAATTGCGCAATATGCATATTGGGTTTATTTTTCAGGTTTATAATCTATTGCCTGTTTATACTGTGTTTGAGAATGTGGAATTTGCTCTTATACTTCAAAATCGTTCCACTACCGAACGGAAAAAAGCGGTTATGGAAGCACTCGAATGGGTGGGGCTTGAAAATATGGCCAATAAAAAGCCAGCCAAACTATCGGGGGGCGAGGGACAGCGTGTAGCTATTGCGCGTGCAATGGTTAAGCGACCCGAATTAGTGCTCGCCGATGAACCTACAGCGAACCTTGATGCTAAAAATGCCCATGCTATTCTACAAACCATGAAAAAGCTCAACGAGGAGCTTAAAACTACCTTTCTTTTTTCTACGCACGATGAAAAAGTAATGGCGTATATGAACCGTTTGGTTCATTTAGAAGATGGCAAAGTTGTTAAAGACGAATACGTAGAAACTAAAACGATATAGTATGAAACTGGCCTTTCATTTAGCCTATAAAAACCTCATGGGTGCAGGTCTTAGAACCTGGCTCAATGCAGGAGTGCTATCCTTTGCCTTTATAGTAATTATTTTCTATAACGGACTAATAGATGGCTGGAACCAACAAGCCAAAATAGACGGCATAAATTGGGAATATGGGCATGGTCATCTGCTTAATGACAAATATGATGCTTATGACGCATTTTCTATTTCGGATGGTCATGGAGCGTTAGCTGATTCTAAACAAGAGAATCTAACGCCCGTATTAATACAACAGGGGAACTTATATCCTAGTGGTCGAATGATTTCTATCCGTATTAAGGGAATTGACCCCAATCAGGAGCTTTTACATCTGCCTACCCATCTTTTAAACGAAAGTAATGCGCAAATCCCGGTAATTATTGGGAAACGCATGGCCGAATCGGCGAAAGTTAAAACAGGCGATGATCTTCTTTTGCGTTGGCGAGATAAAAACGGCACCTACGATGCCACAACGGTTACTATTGCCGGTATTTTTGAGACCAACGTGCCTTTTGTTGATGGTGGGCAAATCTGGATGTCGATTGACAAACTTCGTGAAATGACATTACTGAAAAACAGAACTACCTATTTTGTAGCCAATGAACATTATGAATATGCTGACGTTCCAGGTTGGAGATTTGAAAATCAGAAGTACTTGATGCGAGAACAAACAAAGCTTATAAATGCGAAGAGAGTTGGTGGTTCTATCCTTTACATAGTACTTATGACACTCGGGCTACTCGTAATATTTGATACACAAGTACTTTCCATTTTCAGACGACAAAAAGAGATAGGAACATACATAGCACTGGGCATGACCCGTTGGCAGGTGGTGCGAATGTTTACCGCCGAAGGAGGAATGTATAGCGTTTTTGCAACCGTATTAGGCGCAGTATATGGCATACCTATTTTGTGGTATTTGTCTAAAATTGGGATTTCATTTGGTGCTGACGGTGGAGAAATGGGAATTATTATGGCTGAAAGAATGTATCCAGTTTATGGAATTGGTCTAGTTCTAGGGACTATACTTGTAGTTGTTTTATCGGCCACCATCGTAAGTTTTTTGCCCGCGCGTAAAATTGCCCGAATGAATCCGGTTGAAGCATTAAAAGGAAAGGTTAGTTAGGGGAAGTGACAAGTTACGAGTTACAAGTTACAAGTTACGAGTTTCAAGTTAGGAGTTACAAGTTACGAGTTACAAGTTACGAGTTACAAGTTACAAGTTACAAGTTAAAAGGAAGAAATGACGGATTTCAAGCATAAACAGTTGCAAATAAATGTATTATGAACTTTCGGTTTTATAACTCAATAACTTTCCAACTTTTAACTTTAGGCACTCACTAACTTGTAACTTTAGTCACTTTTTT
>Ga0265295_1002399_pt1 | contig 29859 bp, 20 predicted proteins | sample Munlansysbiofilm_FD_192503 | JGI IMG/M metagenome (GOLD analysis project Ga0265295, IMG submission 192503) | Leachate microbial communities from a municipal landfill in Southern Ontario, Canada - Methane capture system biofilm | ecosystem: Engineered > Solid waste > Landfill > Unclassified ... | reverse complement strand
CAGTATTGTTGCTTGGATTGAACTTGTCGGAGATGTATTTAATTCAAATGATACCCTTTCCCACATAAGAGACTATAATTACACTCCTGAAGAACCTGTAACCAGTGATGTTGATATTCCCTATGGAACATCTGCAACTTTGAATGCATCTTCAGCTGCTACCATAACATGGTACAATGATCCTCCTGCGTCACCCATATTCACCGGCAATCCATTTATTACACCCTTTGTTTATGACACAACATATTATTGGGTTCAGGCTGGTCTTATGTTTAACCAAACTTACACCTTTGATACTGATTTGGAAGGCTGGATTGCTTCAGATCCATGTAACTATAATTATAACTGGGCATGGAATTCAGATGGTGGCGTAGGTGCTGCTAAAATTGTCAATGCCTCTAGCTATACTGCAGCATTACTCACATCTCCTTTATACAACATTAATGCAGACAGCACATTCTTTTCGTTCAAACATCGTCTTGATGCTGAATCATGCTGTGATGAGTATTATGTGGTCTATTCAATTGATGGAGGTCCTTGGACAACATTTTCTCCCACTACCGGAGGTTATACGAGTACTGGGTATGTTTCTTACAATCCTTTTGATTGTGGCAATTCTATCAGTTCTCAGCCTGCTTATATGGGGCTTCATGCTTATATGACTTCTTCTGGATATATCAACACTCTGGGGGCTTCATCTTTGCAGATAGCTTTTGTTGGTGCTGCTGATGTTTCCAATGGTTATGACGGATGGTATATTGATGAGATTATTATTGATGCTGGAGGTTGCCAGAGCAATTTGGTGAAAGTGGCTGTCAATGTGACCGGTGTTCCCGCAATTGATGTGGGGCCTATAGAGTTTATCACTCCAATAACAGGGTTTAATCTTGGAAATGAAACTGTAAGGGTAAAAGTGAAGAATTACGGTACTGATCCTGTTAGCAATATCCCTATTTCTTATAAAGTTAATGGTGGATCTGCTGTCACAGAAACAATTACTGCAACAATTGCACCGGGTGATACCTATATTTACGAATTTGCTTCATCGTTTGTTTTCGCAGCATTTGGCGGATATGATTTTACGGTTTATACTCATCTCCCAACTGACCTTATCCTTGTTAATGATACGCTCCATAAGACAGTTAATAACAATGCACTGATTTATTGTGCCTCTTATGCTAATTATACTACATACGGTGATATAGGAAATGTGACAATCAGCAATGTCAACAATGGCATTGGTACGCCGATTCTCAGTAATCCTTTAGCAATATGTACATATACGGATTTTTCATTAAGTGTTCCTGCAATAGAACTTGCTCAGGGAGTGAATTATCCAATGTCGGTGACTGTGATTTCTGTTTCAAGTTATTATTATGCGTATTATGTCAAAGCGTTTATTGATTATAATCATGATGGTATATTTGATCCAGTGACTGAATTGGTGTTTCAAGGTGTTACACCATCTTCTACAAATACTTTAATTACAGGAACTGTTAATGTACCGCTTACTGCTTTATCAGGCTATACTAAGATGCGTGTGGTTGCTGTTGAAACTTCATCAGCGTCAACAGTTCAGCCTTGTGGTACGTATTCTTATGGCGAAACTGAGGATTATACTGTGGTTATTGCACCGCAATTGCTTCAAGATGGAGGAGTTTCTGCAATTAATTCTCCTGCAGCGATTTATTCTGAAGGCGAATCTGCAGATGTGATTGTTACACTGAAGAACTTCGGTACAGACCCATTAACATCCATTCCGGTGACTTATAAGCACAATGCCAATCCTCCAGTTTCTCAAACATGGACTGGGAATTTGGCTCCTGGCGCTACTGTACAGTATACAATGTCTCCATTGATTGTTGAAAATGGAAGTAACAATATTTGTGCATACACAGAAGTTGTATTTGATACAAACGACTTTAACGATGAATCTTGTGGATCATTCTGGGGGCTTCCAGGAGTTCTTTTCTTTGAAGATGATTTTGAAGATGGTACTGTCTTTACAACAACAGGAGCAGTGTGGCAACATGGAAAACCTGCCGGTGTGGTTATCAATTCTGCTTTTGAAGGTGATTCATGTTGGGTTACTAAGTTGAGCGGAGCATATCCTGCAATGTGTACTGAGTATCTCGTTTCTCCTAAAATGAATTTTACAGGTGTATACGATGCTTATTTCTCACTGGGATATTGGATGTTCGGCGAATTAAACTTTGATGGCGGAAATATTCAATACTCGTTAAATAATGGTGTTACATGGGTCACACTTGGTTTGATTGATGATCCTCAAGGTTATAACTGGTATGATACCTATGTTGGTGCATTGCCTTCATGGTCAAAACCTACAGGTGGTTGGAAAGCCGCATTCATTAGTCTTGCTGCTTTAGATAATGCCGGACCAAATGTGAAGTTTAGATTTACATTTAGATCTAATGCGACAGTTCAGAATGAAGGTTTTGCTGTTGACGAAGTGAAAATTCATGTGCCACAGGTTGCAACTGATGCAGGTGTTGTCGCTATCGAGAATCCAATTGGTCAGTCTATCACTGGTTCTCCAAATCAAGTTATAGTCAGACTTAAAAACTTCGGTTCTTCCACTCTGACATCAATCCCTGTTTCTTATAAAATCTCTAACGGCACACCTCCCGTAAATGCTACATGGACTGGTACTCTTGTTTCTGGTGCAGAGACTTCTTACACATTTACTAGTGCCTATATTGGACCTTTCGTGAATCATAATCTTTGTGCTTATACTTCATTAGGAGGTGATGCATACAAATTCAATGATTCTCTTTGCGTTGCTCTCACTCCAGGTCAAGCAACCATTGATGGATCTGTTACTGCAATTTTGGCCCCAACTACTGTGAATCCCGCTGGACAGGCTACTCAGGTGACCATTCAGATTGCAAATATGGGAATCAATCCTCTGCTAAATTTTCCAGTTCAATTCTCAGTCAATGGAACAGTTGCAGCAACCGAAATTGTTAACGCCACCCTGAATGCGGGTGCATCCATGAACTATACCTTTATTACAACCTATGTCAGCCCCGGATTAGACCATCAGGTTTGTGCGAAAACCTCAATTGCCAACGATGCCAATCCGACAAATGACCAGTTTTGTTTTGATCTGTATGTGGGCATTGATGAGATTGAACATAATGGCATCACTCTAATGCAAAATGTTCCAAATCCTGCTAACGATATGACTAGTATTGGTTTTTCAATTCCTGTGGCCGGTAAAGTGATATTCAGTGTTGTGAATGTGCTCGGACAATCTCTGGTTTCACAAACTTCTAATTATGCAGCTGGTACTCATACAATCACTTTGAATACTCAGAATCTTGCTTTGGGGGTTTACTACTATTCAATTATAGTTGATGAAACTACGCTTACACGTAAAATGATTGTTCAGTAGTCTTTGATATGTGTTTTCAAAAGGGTTGCATTCAAATTGCAACCCTTTTTTTGTTACTTTTGTGTCAAACTTCAAAGTTATGTCACGTCTTCTGCCTCAAGGTTCGCTTATTAGTTATATGAGTTGTATGGTTAAAGAAAATGGTGGGGTGAATCTTGCACAAGGTCTCCCAGGGTATGAACCGCCAATTGAACTACTTGATTTTCTTAGTAAAATCGCTCATCATTCTATCCATCAATATCCTCCCGGAATCGGAAATTTTAAACTTCTAGATTTGCTCGTACAGCAATATGCCAAAATGATCCCTATATCAAGAGATAATTTCCTGATGACTCAGGGTGCTACCGAGGCCATTTCTCTGCTGTATATCTATCTGATGCAGATGATCGGAGGATCTTTCTCAGTGATGGCTTTTGGACCTGCATATGAGAGTTATACACAACTTCCAAAATGTCTGAATCAACAATTTATTGAAGGTCAACTTTTATCTGATGGTGGCTTTGATGTCTCTTTAGTTGAAAGTCAGATGAAGAGAAATAATGTGAAAATATTTTTTGCCTCTTCGCCCTCAAATCCCCATGGCCGGATCATGCCACGGTCTTACGTGGAACAGTTGGTTGAAATTTGTAAGCGAAACAAGTGTTATTTGATTTTTGATGCTGTGTATAAGGAGTTGTATTTCCAAAAGCCACCTTATATTCCCTTGGAGCATCTTGGTGAATATGTCTTTTATGTGAACAGTTTTTCCAAATTACTTTCTATCACTGGTTGGAGGGTAGGATATATGATTGCCACCGCAGCGCATATGCAAGCCATAAGAAGGATGCACGATTATACAGGCCTCTGTGTTAATTCTGTTTGTCAGGAGGCAATTGCGTTGTATCTTGAGAATTTCAATATGGGATTAGACTATGCAGCCGAATTGAGAGAAAAACTTTTTGCGTCCTTCAAAAAGATGTCACAAGTATTGCAAAATCTTGGCTTTGAGATTCCAAATACCGATGGTGGCTATTTTATTTGGTCAAAACTTCCATCCAAGTTTGAAGACGGATTCGAAGTTGCTGTGGATATGTATGAACAGACCGGAGTGGCTACTGTGCCAGGTATTCATTTTTCTCCTTCTGGAAAAAACTATATCAGGTTCAATATTGCACGTCCTGATGAGGATATTGAGATAGGAATTGAGGCTGCAAAAAAGTTTTTTTGATAAAAATCAATGTATCTTGTAAAAAATAATTAATGAATAAATCGTAGTGCCTTGATTGTTAGGGTCTCTTTTTTGTTTGAAATATTATTTTTATAATATATTCTCTTCACTATCTCTTCGGTGAACCAAAAAAGAAGTAATTTTGCACTTCTTTTTTACATAGAATATCTATTTTCATGCAGAACATCAGAAACATTGCCATTATTGCCCATGTTGATCATGGCAAAACCACACTTGTTGACAGAATACTTCATCAAGTAAGACTTTTTAGAGAAAACCAGCATCCTGGTGAACTTATTCTCGACAGCAATGATCTAGAGCGTGAGAGAGGGATTACTATTCTTGCTAAAAATGTGTCAGTCAGATACAAGGATGTGAAAATCAATATTATTGATACACCTGGTCACTCTGATTTTGGCGGAGAGGTGGAGCGCGTTCTCAATATGGCCGACGGTGTTTTGCTTGTGGTTGATGCTTTTGAAGGTCCCATGCCACAAACTCGTTTTGTACTCGAAAAGGCTATGGAAATGAATAAAAAGCCTATTGTGGTTATCAACAAGGTTGATAAACCTAACTGTGATCCAGAAGGAACCCAAGAGGCAGTGTTCGATCTTATGTATTCATTGGGAGCTACCGAAGATCAACTTGATTTTCCCACAGTGTTTGGTTCTTCAAAGCATGGTTGGATGTCGGATCACTGGACTAACGAAACTAACGATGTGAGCTATTTACTTGATAAAATCATTGAGCATATACCCGCTCCTAAAGTTGATGAAGGTAGTTTGCAGATGATGATTTCTTCTCTTGATTATTCTTCTTACACTGGTAGAATCGCTGTTGGAAGAATTTTACGCGGCAGTTTGCAATTCGGAAAGAACATATCACTTGTAAAGCGTGATGGAACAATACAAAAGTCAAAAATTAAAGAATTGTACGTCTTTGAAGGATTAGGGAAAGAGAGAATTAAACATGAAGTTTTTGCTGGAGAGATTTGCGCAGTATTGGGACCTGAGGATTTTGAAATTGGTGATACCATAGCGGATTTCGATAGCCCTGAAACGTTGATCCCTATTACTATTGATGAGCCTACAATGAGCATGTTGTTCACTATTAATAATTCGCCATTTTTTGGACAGGAAGGAAAGTATGTAACCTCACGTCATCTGAAAGAGAGGCTGGAAAAGGAAATGGAAAAGAATCTTGCACTTAGAGTTGAAAAGACGGCTTCTCCAGATTCATTTATGGTGTTTGGTAGAGGAATACTTCATCTTGCTATTTTGATTGAAAATATGCGACGTGAAGGCTACGAACTTCAAGTAGGACAGCCGAAAGTGATTATTAAAGAAATTGATGGTGTCAAATGTGAACCTATTGAAGAACTTACGGTTAATGTTCCTGTTGAGTTTTCGGGAAAAGTGATTGAGGTGGTTACCAGTCGAAAGGGGGATATCGTTTCAATTGTCTCAAAAGGAGACCGCTCGCAAATGATTTTTACGATGCCTTCTAGAGCTCTTATTGGATTGCAGAATATAATGATGACCCTGACTGAAGGTGAAGCTGTAATGGCTCATAGGCTGAAAGGTTTTGAGCCTCTGAAGGGAGATATTATGCATCGACGCAACGGCTCACTCATTGCCATGGATAAGGGAATAGCTATTGCATTCTCTATTCAAAGACTTCAAGACAGAGGTGTCTTTTTCATTGAGCCCAATGATCCTGTGTATGCAGGTCAAATTATTGGACAGAATACTAGGCAGGAAGATATTGTGGTTAATGTGATTACTACTAAAAAACTCACCAATATGCGGGCTGCAGGTACTGACGAAAAAATAGCTATGTCTCCAGCAGTGAAATTCTCACTTGAGGAGTGTATGGAGTATATCGCTGAAGATGAGTATCTTGAAGTAACTCCGCATTCTCTTCGACTGAGAAAAATCATTCTTGATGAGATTGGAAGAAAAAGATCTGGAAAATCAGTCAGTAGTTAATAAAATATTTTTACGGTTTTTTTATTTCTGCATCATAGAACACCTGATGAATTTTTTGTCTGATTTTTAGCCCGTTTATTCTCTGGTTGTTTACATTTGGATGTACTCTGTTTGATAAAAACACAAATACTAATTTTGAATCTGGATCAACCCACACACAGCAACCTGTGAATCCCGTATGACCATACGTATTTGGTGAAGCTGATGGTGCTACAATGTTTTTTTGTCCCCATTTGTCAAATCCTAAGCCACGACCTGTTTCTTCGTTGGTGGTTGTGAACAGTTTAATGATTTTTTCTGACAGATATCTTTTTGTGCCATAGGTGCCTCCGTTTAGCAACATTTGAAATAATACTCCGAGATCTTCGGCACTGGTGAAAAGTCCAGCATTTCCAGAGATGCCACCCAGCATAGCAGCCGAAGGGTCGTGAACAAATCCATGAATAACCTGACGTCGCCATGATTTGTCATTTTCTGTGGGAGCAATTCTGTTGAGGGAAATGTTTTTATCACGGGGCAGATACATGGTGTTTTGCAAGCCCAGAGGTCCATAGAATTCCTTTTGCATGAACTTATCTAGATTACTGCGGTTGATAGTGTCGATGGTTTGTTGCACAAGAATCATGTTCAAATCAGTATATTGACTGTGTTTTCGACTTGATACTCCAACTTCCTTGGTGCGCTGCCATAAACTGTCAAGCCAGCGGTTTTTGAGATACATCCCATCAGCAATTCGGACTAGCGTTGAATCAGCCCTTTTATTGCTGTAATATATTTCCCACACATCTTTCCAGTTGATAGTTTTTGCCAGACTGTCAGTTTCGTTGATATTGTGTTCTTTCAGATAATACTTTCTGATTTGTATGAAAGGAAGAATGGGAAGAGTGGGGGATATCCCTGAAAAATGCATCAGCATATATCGAACAGGAACAGTGAATATATTTAGTGATGGTGTAGCTTTGGAAAACACACTGTCAATAATAACCATGAGGGTATCTCGGATTCTGAATGTATCTTTTGGTATTTTACCCTGCTTGATTAGTTTCTTTAAGTCTACTTTTAGCAGATTCAATGTATCAATAATCACATTGGTGTCAGGCTTGATTCGTGTATAGTTAATTTCAATATTACGGAAATATTTTTTTATGGGTTCATTCAGAGACAGTTTCCCAATGTCGCACATGCGCATGGCGGCGATGGTTGTGGCTGCAATTTTTGTAACTGAGGCAACATCATAAAGGTCTGACTTTTTTACTGATGTATGCTTGTCGTATGAGTGATATCCGTATGCTTTGTTGAAAATTATCTTGCTGTCTTTGGCAGCCCAGACCTGACATCCTGGAAAAGCACCTCGGTTGATTGCATCATTGATGATGGAATCAATGGTGTGATATACATATTCTCCGTCTACGTTTGCATCTTCAGGCCATGATTCCTTGAGCCTATTGACCTCAATGGGTTTTGAATAAATGACTGGCTTTTGTATGTCATCTGTAAATATTCTACCACCGACTTTTGTGCTTCCGCAAATGATGTTGGCAGCTGTTGATTGAAAATCTGGACGATCAATCCCAGCCAGCACTACCATCTGAAACGATTCATGGATTTGTTCATCATAATTCACCGAAAAATCCACAAGTCCTATGAGGTGTTTTTCTTTGAGTGTAATGAGTTGTAAAGTTGTGAAATCGAAATGGTGCGTTTGATCTTGTATAAAAACTACCTTGTTAGATGGTGGGAGTTTGTCTATCAGAATGCTGACTGATTTCTCGTCAGTTTCGCAAAATGCATAACGATACTGAGCAAAGGTTTTTTTCATTGATTCATGAAAGAATGGAATATGGCAGTCTTTAGCAACGATAAATTGCAAGTCCGAAACAGTTGAGAAAGGTATAAATTGGTTTTTGTTTTTGGCTACACACACGCAGTTTTCGGCAAGCTGTAACATATACGTCCTCCATGCAGTTGATGTTGCTGGAAGAGCTTCGAATGTATGAAAGTTTGAAAATTCTTGTTGAAGTAGTTTTAATGAAATGATTTGTTTCAACTTATCATCTAATGCTTCTTTTTCACCTCCATAGATTTTTTTTAGAGAACTGAATACCTCTTCAATCTTATTGGCAGTAACAAGAATCATTGTTGCAGGTGAATTGGGGAATTTCTGAATGTCTGTTTCGTTATGAAATTCCAAAACTGAAAGAGACTGATTGGCAGATAGGAGATCAGAACTGCTGTAAGTAGAAAAATTAAATTTGTTCAGCATCATCTGAAAGAGTTCATTTCCAGGAAAGTAGAGTGAGGTGTCTGTATTGATGACAGTTGAATTTCGGTTCTGAAATATAATGTCAGTAGGGGAAAACAAGTCGTTTCGAAAAATGTTTTCGATTATGTTGACTGTGACATTGAGCTGATATAGGGACGGAACATGAGTCAAAACAGAGTCAAACAGTGATGGGATAAACACTGTTGTAATCCCATGAGTTTGAAGTAGTTCTGCAAAATGAACAGCAAATGACTTTATAAAATCTGAATTGGCGATGGAAGAGAGCAATTGTAGGGGAGGAAGATGTCCGACGTCGCCAGTTGTTGAGTTCCATTCAATAGCGTAGGTGGGAGGTGCTGTACATATTTTTTGAAGACTGTCTGAAAATTGCTTGTGATGGTCGAAAGAAGGTGTTCGTATCAGCCATGAACTAATGCCGTTTTTTAAAGTAAGGTTATGAAGTTGTTGATAGTCATTGCTGTCTTTGATTTCTGCGGAGAGGAAAATGAACATTCCTATTTTTTCATTTTCGCTGAGCCCCGTCAGAACTGAGTTAATGGCCTCTTCAGAAACAGCATATTCTTGTTGGTCTGGCTCAGGAGTTTCTTTATTTAGAAAAAGGAATAGCCAAATCAGTAAGATTGCCAACAGCAGGCCGATGGGAATAAAGATAAAATACTTACGAGGGATATTTTTAAGATTCACTTGCCAAAATTACACATTAATGACATTATTTGTAGTGAAAGGGGAACAAATATTTAATGATTTATGCTGAACGTGCATTTTAAGAATAAAGAAGTCTTATTTGGGGGTGGTAATCACAAGATAGACCCCAATCGCCATGAAAATTATATTTGGAATCCACACGGCAAGCAGTGGTGGAAAAGATCCTTTGGTCGCAAAAGTGGTCGTTATCTGCATAAAAAGAATAAACCCGAAACTGAGAGACAATCCTATCCCCAAGTGCAGTCCTGTTCCTCCTTTTACTTTCCTGCTGGAGAGTGCAACCCCAATGAGAGTAAGCACTATTGTGGCAAAGGGGAATGCTGTTCGTCTGTATTGTTCAACTTCATAAAAGACAATGCTTTCGTTTCCTTTGATTTTTTCACGTTTAATAAAACCTTTGAGTTCCGAAAAATTCATCAGATCCATTTGGTATGTGTCTATTCTGAAGTCATTGGGGGTCATGTTGAGCACAGTATCTTTCTGGGCAAATCGTGTCAATGTTTCATCTTCGTCATGAAACTCCCTTAAGATACAGTTTTGCAACTGCCAGCTTTCATTGATGCTGTCCCACTTGATAACATCAGCATGTAGTTTTGACTTGAGACCAGTTTGGAAATCGATTTCTTCGAGGGTGAAGCGATATCCTGTATTATCATCTAGGCTAAAGGTTTCCACAAAGGTGAATGTATTGGGGTCCAGTTGAAGGTGAACATTTCTACCTCGAGTTTTTTTAATTGTTTTTACATATTGCTCTTCAAATGCGAGCCTTTTTTTATTGGCTGGAGGAATTAGAAAGTTTGATAACCAAAAGTTGAGAAGAGCCAAAACAATTGCTGAGACGAAAAATGGTCTGAGCATACGATAGTAGCTGATGCCTCCTGTTAGTATGGCTACAATTTCAGTGTTGGCTGCCATTCTCGAAGTGAAAAATACTACCGCAATGAAAGTGAATAGTGGACTAAACAGATTAATGAAGTAGGGAATAAAATTTAGGTAATAAACAAAAATAATTTCTGTAAAAGGTGCCTGTCGCTCAATAAAATCATCAATTTTTTCAGAAATATCAAAGGCTATGACAATAATAATAATTAAAGCAATGGACAGAAAAAAAGTGCCCAGGAATTTACGAATAATGTATAGATCAATCTTTTTTATCATAAACAAGAATGGCAAAAGTAATGAATTTCTCAGATAGAAATATAAAAAAAGGCAGGGACGAATCCCTGCCTAGCCATGAAAAAAAACATCTACGAGAGATTCTATTTGGAGATGAGTTTAAATTCACTGCGCCTATTAAGCTGGCGCCCCTCATCGGAATTGTTTTCTGCAGCTGGAATACCATAACTGAACCAAATTAGTTGTAGTCTGCTTTTGTCAATACCTGAATTTATAATATAGTTAGCAACTTCAAGTGATCGCTTGTGTGAAAGCCATACATTGTAATCCCAGTTCCCAATAATATCTGTGTGTCCAGAAATTTCTAGAGATAGGTTTGGGTATTTTTCTAGAATAGAAATAACCTCATCGATTTCTTCAATAGATTCAATTCGCAGGTCGTACTTATCAAAATCAAAATATACTATAGGGAGGATTAGAGAATACATGTTTTTTAATTCAAGAGGAATTTCTTTTTCAATAACTTCTAAATCCGTTTCAGGAATTTCCACATATAATAGTTCAGAATTTTCATAGTATCCTGGTGAAGATGCTCTTAGTATATATGCTTTGCCTGCTTCAAGTTCCATATCAAACAGATAATTGTTTCCGTCAGTGTATTCAAATGAAGCGATAATTTCGCCACTCTTTGGATCAAAAACTTCAAGATATGCTATGTCTAGAGGCTCATAATATATTTCATCTACTATTTTTGCTTGGAGGAAAATTTGTTGTTTTATCTTTTCAAAGACATATTGTATGACATATATATCCTGACTTCCCACTCCTTCAGCACGTTCTGAAGAGTAATATCCATATTTTCCATCTGCATCTTCAACATAGAAAATATCATCATCGGCAGTATTAATAGGATATCCAATGTTTACAGGTTCTGACCATTGCCCGTCTACACGTTCTGATTTGAAAATATCATATCCACCCATTGTCATATGACCTTTTGAACTAAAATACATGGTGTTTCCGTCACCACCAATAAAAACAGCTTCTTCATCCATGGGGGTGTTGATAGTGGTGCCCAAATTTTCAGCCTTTCCCCACAAACCATTTTCTTGAATTTCAGAAACATAAATGTCTTTGCCTCCAATCCCATCAGGTCTGTTGCTGACAAAATATAGTAGTTTGCCATCAGGAGAGTAAGATGCAGATGTTTCTTGGTATTGTGAATTAATTGTACTGTTCAGTTCATAGGGTTCTTGCCATTCATTATTGATTCTAATTGATTCCCAGATATCTCCGCCCTTTTCTCCTTTGTAAATCAGCATTCTTTTGCCATCTGCGGATACTCCAACTGTTGCATCATGAGACGTATTATTAAATATCAGGTTCGTGTTTTGTGCAGGTTGCCATACTCCATTAATTTTAACTGATTCATAAATATCTTCGTTATACTTAAAGTCTTTCACGTCACGTTCACCTCCGATTGTGGATGAGCGTCTTGCTGTAAACAACATGTAATTTCCGTCAGGGGTAATAACTGGGCAATAATCAGGGTATTTTGTATTAATGTTTGTACTCAGCGGGGAAATAATAGCATTGATAGGTGAGGCAACTAATTGCTTGGCATATCTGGCTTCAGATATTCTTCTCTGAACCTCTTCGTAATATTGATTGACAAGCCTGGTGGGACCTTGGTCAATAAATTTGAAAAATGTAGCTATTGCTTCATCAAATTGATGATCATAATGATAGGCCTTCCCTAGTAAAAAATAAATATCTCCTTGTGCTTCAGGATCAAGAAGGAGTGAACGCTCCAAAAAGTAAATAGCATCTGGTTTATCATACGTTTCTAGATGTGCAATACCTAGTTTGTAATTAAGTAATGCGTTATTTGGGTTAAATTCCCAAGCATTTAGATAATGCTTGATAGCATCAACATACATCCATTGACCTATGTTGAAATACATGTCTCCAGTTTCAAGTTCTTTCATGGCCATATTAAAAGCTGCTTCTTCGCCTTTAAAATTGATCTTTTTGAACTCAATATTGTTTTGAGTCAACGACTTTGTCGTGACTGGTTCTTCTGCTCTTATGTGTGAAAAAGATGTGAGAGAAAAAATTATTAGTGCTGTAAGTAGATGTTTTGTCTTCATAATAATTGTGTTAGTATAAGTAAATGTAAAGTTAATATAAAAAGAGGCAATTTATACATGCGGTGAGTTAAAATATAGTTAATGAATTATAGATTTTGTTTGATGTATTTTTCATAAAGCAATTGTGTATTTATATACCACAAAGATACAACAAAAAATGTCGTTTTAAGTAGAGGTGTAGTTAAAAAAGAGTTAATGGTGTTTAAATTTCATTTATACATGAATGATTGAAAAAAATAGTTAATTTTGCAAAAGTTTGGGGCGTTAGCTCAGTTGGCTAGAGCGTTAGACTGGCAGTCTAAAGGTCAGGGGTTCGACTCCCCTACGCTCCACAAAGGGTTGGTTATCAACCCTTTTTTTTATTTTAGCATTATTATTTGACTTGTTATAAGTCCTGTTCTTCTTAAAGGATATATCTTTGCAAAGAATTGATTATCATGAATAAAAAAATAAATATTTTCGGATTTACGAAAGTTCAACTGGAAGAGATTTGCTATACAGAACAATTAACCCGATATACTGCGGGTCAACTCATTGACTGGATGTATAGAAAAAGAATTACTGATTTCAACGAAATGAGTAATCTATCGTTGAAAGTAAGGGAGTCATTAGATTTGAAATATTGTGTTGAGCCGTCATTGCCGAAAGAGTTTGCTATTTCAAAAGATGGAACAAAGAAATATCTTTTTCCTGTTTCAGGAGGCAATTTCGTAGAAGCTGTTTACATTCCAGACCGTAATCGCTCTACTGTTTGTATTTCTACTCAGTTTGGATGTGTTCTTGGCTGTGCTTTTTGTCAGACTGGTACAATGGGGCGTGGGATCAATCTTTCAGCAGGTGAGATTTTAAGTCAGGTGCTTTTTTTACCAGAGTACGAGCAATTGACCAATGTGGTGATTATGGGAATGGGTGAACCTCTTATGAACTGGGGTAATGTTAAAATTTTTCTTGAACTTCTTTCTACTGAAAAGTATGTTGGGATGAGCAAAAGGAGAATTACCCTTTCGACAGTTGGCATTATTCCTGAATTGAAAGAATTTTTGCAATCTTTTCCATGTGAACTTGCCATCAGTATGCATTCTCCTTTTCCAGAGGAGCGAAGCAAATTGATGCCTGTGCAGAATAAATATCCTCTTATTGAGGTTCTCTACCTCATCAGGCCCTATACAGTAGGTTCATCACGGACAGTTAGTTTTGAATATATTGTCTTGAAAGATTTAAACCATTCTCAAAAACATGCAGATGAGATTGCAACGATATTGAATGGAATCCCCTGCAAAATTAATCTGTTGAATTATCATAAAACAGAGGGGCGTGAGTTTGAAAGTCCTGATAGGCAGCAGATGGAGGAGTTTCAGGACATGTTAAAGGAAAAGGGTTTCACCGTGACAATACGAAAGTCAAGAGGGCAGGATATTGAAGCCGCTTGTGGAATGTTGTCTTGGAAAAATCAAGATAAAAATGAATCAGCTGTTGATTGAAACAGAGTTCTTTTTATTCAGTAGCCTTAGTTTGTAATACTTTTTATATACAGCCAATGCTGATAGACGACAAATGTCAAATCCGGTTTTGCCGTCTAGAAATCCCAGATTAAAGAAATAGTCACGCATAAACTTGGCAACAGGGGATAGGAATAATTTCACAATTCCTGCTTTCTTCCCTTCGGAAAACATTTTTTGCGCGTGCAAATCAGAATACTTATGAATACGATTTCTATGATCTTCGGTGCTTTTGTAGGAATAATGAAACAAGTCGCCTTGAAGATGTTTGATTTCTAAATTTGGATCAATCTGAAGGGTTTCATGAACAAAGTCACCTCCCCATTGGGCTTTATCCTTGGGAAATAGTCGCACTTTTGCATCGGGATACCATCCGCAGTGATGAACCCATTTTCCAGCATAGTTTGTCAACCTGTTAAACTGGTAGGCACCCGAAAGATTATTCTTTTCATCAAGTATAGATTGGATAAGCTGCTCAGAGAGTACTTCATCTGCATCAAGTGATAAAATATATGGATATTGTGTCTGGCTATTCCCGAAATTTTTAGCTTTTGAATATCCCTGCCATTCTTGGCTTAAAAAACTGACATTCATATCTTTGCATATTTTCTCAGTTGTGTCAGTTGAAAAAGAATCAACCACTATGATTTCATCAGCGACCTTCAATGCTGCTTCAAGGCATCTTCTTATATTCGCTTCTTCGTTAAAAGTAATAATGACAACTGAAATCACAAAATGTTTTTTTTCAAAATTACTCTTTTTTTTATAAAAAAACCTGCTGAGAATTCAGCAGGTTTTTGAAATGATAATAATTCTTTATAAGAACGAAATATCAAGTATTTTGGTTTGACCTTGGAAAACATTAATAGAAACTGCACCCATAGTATATGCTTTTTCTTTATACTCGTCAGCTGCAATTTTCTGATTGTACCAGAAATCTCCAGGAGCAACTGTAACTTTAACAGGGTTGTTTCCCACTTCTATTGAGAAAGAATATTTGCCGTCACCACCAACTGTAGTTTCATAATATTTCTTTGGATAGGTAGCTGTAGGATCAGCTTCAAGATATAAGTCTTCAGTAGAAACCCAAGCAATAATTTTCGTTCCTGCTGGAGCATATTCTATTCCTGCTTCTGTTAGGTCAAGATCTGCGTATGCCAAACCTGTAACTGTTGCTTTTTTTATAACAGCGGGTTCTGCATCATCAGTTTTTTTACATGATGTCATCATAATCCCTGCGACAACTGCGAGAGATAATAAAATTTTAATAGCTTTCATAATAATTGTTATTTAATTTATTTAATACAAAATTACAAATAATTTTTTTATTCATCTATGTTTTTCGGATTTTCCTGCAAATAAAGAATCAATTCACTTGAATTAATCCTTATTGTATATGCGAAAAAATGTATTTAAGAAGTTAAAATTAAAAAATCAGAAACCCGAAGGAGTTGACTATGAATGCCATAAGCCATGCAAATCCTGTAGTGTACAGGATTGCAAGAATAGTGTATGACCATTGACCAGATTCTTTTTTTATTGCGACTATTGAGGCAGTGCAAGGGAAATAGAATAGAACAAAGACAAGAAAGGCAAAAGCCGAAACTTTTGTGAATAAAGGTTTATCTGAATCTTTTGTGTCAAGGAAAACAGCTTGTTGTAGCCTTTTATCTAGAGAACCAATGATTACTTTTGGATGATCCGTATCCGGATTATCAGGATCCAGTTTGTATTCTTGAAACAATACGCCCATTGTACTTAGGATAACTTCTTTGGCAGGGAAACCAGATAAAAGACTAATGCTGAGTCGCCAGTCCATTCCCAAAGGTCTCATCACCGGTTCGATTACGGCCCCCATCAGCCCGATATAGGTCTTGGAATGTCTTTCGAGTTCTCGATTCTGAACAATGTGAGTCAATTCTTCAACCTTGAGCGCTTTAATCTCTTTTAATGCTACCGAATCACTAGGCTGGGTGTTTTGAAGCAGAGGCTCATATTTTTCATTCACTTGACTGATGAGCATTTCATAATCCTTAGAGAACTTAATGTCTCTTGGGAAATATCCAAGCATCCAGATAACGAGAGAAGCGATAAGAATGATGCCTCCCATTTTTTTAAGATATTGTGAAGCTCTAAGCCACATATACATATATGTCGCCTTGAGAGTGGGCATACGGTAGGGTGGCAGTTCCATAACAAAAGGAGCTTCAGTTTTGTTGAAGAACAATTTTTTAAATAGCAGAGCAAATAATGCAGCGAATGTAATCCCAAGGAAATAAATCAGCATTAGCATCAATGCTGGGTTTTGTGGAAAGAAAGCTGAGATGAGCAAGACATAAACAGGCAAACGTGCACTGCATGACATTAGTGGAATGATTAACATCGTAAGGATTCGGTCAGACTTGTTTTCCAGTGTGCGCGTAGCCATAATAGCCGGAACATTGCACCCGAAACCCATGATGAGTGGAATGAATGATTTTCCATGAAGGCCGATTTTGTGCATGAGCCTATCCATGATAAAAGCAATCCTGGACATGTATCCTGTGCCTTCCATGAGAGCAATAAAGAGAAATAAAATTATAATGTTGGGCAAAAACACAATCACGCCTCCAACGCCGCCAATGACTCCTTGCACAAGCAAGTCAAGAAATACTCCTTCAGGGATGAATTTGACAAATAGACTTCCAAGAATTTCAACTCCTTTTTCAATCCAATGCATGAAAAAACTACCAATCTGAAAAGTCGAATAAAACATGAGCCATAACACAAACATAAATATTGGAAGTCCTAATATCCTATGTGTGAAAATCTCATCCAGTTTGTTGGTGATGGTCTTTTTTTTCAGCGGAATTGCTTTCTGAACATAAGTTTCCTTCAATGCGCCTGCAATAAAACCGTATCTCAAATCGGCCATCAGATTTTCTGTGTCTTCAGAAAATGTTTTTTCAATTTGAGTGATATGCTTGAATGTCATATCCTTGAGTTTGTGAAGACGACTGTCGCCGCTCATTTGACGAATGTAATCAGTATCTTTTTCAAGCAGCTTGAGAGCAATAAAACGTGTGTGTATGTGTTCTGGAAATAAACCTGTTCTTTCAATCTCTTTCTCAAGTTCAAGAATGGAGTCTTCAATGAGAATCCCATAATGAATGTGGACATGACGAACAATAGGGTCATCATTTTCATAAACCTGAATGACTTTATCAAGAAGTTCCTTCAGTCCTTCACCCTTTTTTCCAACAGTGGGTATAACAGGAACTCCAATCATTCTGGCAAAATGCTCATGGTCAAATATGTCACCTTTTTTTGTGAGCTCATCATACATGTTCAGACTGATAACCATTGTTAAATCTAAATCAAGAATCTGAGTTGTCAGATATAGATTGCGCTCTAGATTTGAACAATCTGCTACGTTAATGACAATGTCAGTTTTATTACTGGTAAGAAAATCCCTTACAAAAACCTCTTCGGGTGTAAATGAAGAAATTGAATAAGTGCCCGGAAGATCAACCATTCTGATGGTATAACCTCCATATTTAAATTGAGCGCGCTTGGCATCAACAGTGACGCCAGGATAATTCCCAACGTTTTCACGAGAGCCAGAAATATAATTGAAAATGGTCGTCTTTCCTGAGTTGGGGTTGCCTGCAAAAACAATGTTAATGGTCTTTGTGCTATTCTTTTGTCGCGCTGCGGATTTTTTTTCTGTTGTGTTAAACCCATTGAAATCAACAGAACTTGTAACTTTTGTATCTGATGGATTTAGGGGGATGATCTCAATTAATTTTGCTTCTTCACCACGCAATGAAATTTGGTATCCCATAATTTCATATTGAATGGGATCTTGTAAAGGAGCTTTCTTAACTACAACGACCTCTTTTCCTTTTATAAAACCCATATCAATGAGGCGTTTGCGAAAAGCACCGCTTCCGATAATTTTTATGATGATTCCCCGTTCTCCGGGATTAAGGTCGAAAAGTGTCATTTATTTAAACTGAAACTAAATAAGGAATGGCAAAAATACAATTTTTTCGCCAAGAAACCAGAAGTTTCCGTAGAATTTTTTTGTAAGAAAAAATTACAATCTTTGCTGTAGTTGTGGAATCATTGTGTTTTTCCACGGAGTAAATTCTCCCTTATTTATTTTTTCTCTGGCAGTTTCCATGAGCCACAGATAAAATCTTAGATTGTGAACACTGGCAACGATAGGGCCTATCATTTCATTAGCAACAAAGGCATGTCTGAGAAAGGCTTTTGTATATTCTTTGTCAACAAATGATGTTCCGAATTCATCAAGAGGCGAGAAATCGTTTTCCCATTTTTTATTTTTAATATTGATGATGCCCTGACTTGTGAAAAGCATCCCGTTTCTGCCGTTTCGGGTTGGCATCACACAGTCGAACATATCAATTCCTCTGGCAATTCCTTCAAGAAGATTTGCTGGAGTTCCCACACCCATTAAATATCGTGGTTTTGAAAGGGGGAGAATAGAGTTCACCACATCAATCATTTCGTACATCATTTCTGCGGGCTCACCAACAGAAAGTCCTCCGATGGCAATTCCTTCAACGTCTTGCTGAGCCATGAATGCGGCAGATTCTTTTCTCAGTGCTTCATATGTACTTCCCTGTACAATTGGAAACAGAACCTGAGAATGTCCATATAAAGGTTCAGTTTTTCTATAATGATTCAGACCTCTGGTCAGCCATTTGTGTGTGAGTTCCATCGACTTTGCTGCATAGTCATAATCGCAAGGATAAGGAGTGCATTCGTCAAGGGGCATCATGATATCGTTCCCGAGTATCCTTTGAGTTTCAACCACACTTTCAGGTGTGAAAAGGTGTTTGCTTCCGTCAATATGCGACCTGAACTCAACTCCTTCAGCTTTTAATTTTCTAATGGCAGTGAGTGAAAACACCTGATATCCACCGCTGTCAGCCAAAATTGGTTTATTCCAACCAATGAATTTGTGGAGCCCGCCTGCTTGTGAAATGATTTGAGTGCCTGGTCTGAGATACAAATGATAAGTGTTGCCGAGAATGATTTGAGCCATGGTGTCTTCCCTGAGGGTTGACATGAACACTCCCTTTACGTTTCCTAATGTTCCCACGGGCATAAAAATGGGAGTTTGTATTTCTCCGTGACTGGTAGTGATGATCCCTGTACGGGCTTTGCTTAGGGTGTCAGAAGTGATTCTTTTGAAAAACATATTGAAATTTGTGATTGCAAAAGTAATGAAACTTTCATTTATTAAAATCTGTTGGGAATTGCTTATTTTTGCTGATTACACTTTATGGAATTTTTTTAAAATTGAATCTATTGTTTTTAAAAATTAATAAAAATGAAACTATATCGAATTTCCCTTTTAATGCTCATGATGTTAGTGGTTGTTTCTTGCAAAAGCTCCAAGAAATCAGCAGAAGTAGTAGTAACTCCTGTGGCTAATGAGCAAAGTCTTACATCTTTGCAATCTGTAACCACTGATCCTTCAGTGTCTGATGATTCACAAAATGAAAAACTATTATCTATGGACCAATCAATGATAGATTTTGCGTTCCGCTTTTATACTTTTCAAAGTGGAATTTATCAGAACAAAAATTTTTGTGTTTCTCCAGTTTCCCTTCAGATAGCCTTGGGAATGACATATCCTGGTGCTCGGAATGTAACAGCAGAGCAAATGAGTAAAACACTTGGCTTTTCAGCGGATATGGATGCTTTTCTCAAAGATATGGGAGGATATTATAGGCAACTTAAAAAGTCAGAAAAAGATACTGCGTTTGAGTTTGCAATTGCCAATAGAATTTATGTGGAAAAAACATATAAATTGCTTGAACCATACCGATTATCAATGAATCAGTTTTTTGATGGCGCATTTGAAGAAGTTGATTTTATTAACCTTGCAAGTGAAGCTGAGAAAAAAATCAATATGTGGGTAGAGGATCAAACTCGCAAAAGAATTACCCAACTTATTCCTGATGGACTGCTTGATTCATCTACACTTATGGTGCTCGTCAATGCTATCTATTTCAAATCAGCATGGAGAAATCCTTTCGAGGAATCTCAGTCCAAAGAATTGCCATTCTGGGCAGGCGAAAGGGGAAAAATAGATGTGAAATATATGACTGGAAAGAAAGAAGGATTGAAATATGTCAAATATAAACAATGGCAAGTTTTGGAAATTCCGTATGTCACCCATGATTTTTCTTTTATAATAATTTTGCCCGAAAAATCCACCGGCACTGATCTTCATAAACATATCCCTACGGCTGAAGAATATGTGGAAATGCTTAAAAATATGAGATATGAAGATGTGTATGCAGAAATTCCAATGTTCAAAATGGAATCTTCATTTAGTTTGGAAGCCATGATGAGCAATATGGGAATGCCTATTGCTTTTACTAATAGTGCTGATTTTTCAGGGATGTCGGGGCATAAAGATATTAAAATCAGCAAAATTCTGCAGAAAGTTTTTATCGAAGTCAATGAAAAAGGGTCAGAAGCAGCTGCAGCCACTGCTGTTATTATGGTAAGAACAACCTCGGTTGCTCCGACACCCAAAGATCCTGTGAGATTTATTGCTAAACATCCATTTATATTTATACTTAAAGAAAATAACACGCACACACCTTTGTTCATAGGTCAATATGTTGGGGAAAGTGAGAAGTAATTTATTTGCAAAGTCTTGATTTGAGTAACGCACGAAAGATGCGTTCATGGTTGAGCATTAGTTGCTGGTAAATACTCGCTTAAAAGTATTAATTTTGCGCAAAACTACGGATATGAGTGATGATAAGAAGATAATTTTCTCAATGGTGAAGGTGAGCAAAAAAGTTCCACCTCAAAAGCAAATATTAAAAGATATTTATCTCTCCTTTTATTATGGGGCAAAAATTGGCGTGATTGGGCTCAATGGTTCTGGAAAATCAACTTTGTTGAAAATTATTGCAGGAATTGATACGGCTATAGATGGTGAGGTTGTTTATTCTCCTGGATATTCAATTGGCATGTTGGAACAAGAGCCAATATTAGATAATTCCAAAACAGTACTTGAAGTTGTTCAGGAAGGAGTTCATGAAGTTGTCGCTCTCCTCAAGGAATATGAAGAAGTAAATAACAAGTTTTCAGAGCCCATGAGTGACGATGAGATGACAAAGCTCATAGAACGCCAAGGAGAATTGACAGAGCTACTAGATCAGCATGATGCGTGGGAGTTAGACAGTAAACTAGAAAGAGCAATGGATACTTTGCGTTGTCCTGAGCCAGATGAGTCAGTTGCTCATTTGTCAGGCGGAGAACGTCGTCGTGTGGCATTGTGTCGTTTATTGCTTTCTGAGCCTGATATCTTGCTTCTTGATGAGCCTACCAACCATTTAGATGCTGAATCAGTTCAATGGCTTGAGCAACATCTGCAGCAATACAAAGGAACTGTCATTGCAGTGACGCATGATCGATATTTTCTTGACAATGTTGCTGGGTGGATTTTGGAGCTTGATAGGGGAGAAGGTATTCCGTATAAAGGCAATTATTCATCATGGCTTGAACAAAAGTCAAACCGATTGGCTATGGAAGAAAAGGTGGAGTCGAAGCGTCGCAAGACCCTTGAGCGCGAACTTGAATGGGTGCGCATGTCTCCAAAAGCACGTCATGCCAAGTCTAAAGCACGTTTGAGTGCGTATGATTCTTTGCTCAATGAAGATGTAAAGCAGAAGGAAGAACGCTTAGAGATTTTTATTCCGCCAGGACCTAGGCTTGGGGACAAGGTGCTTGTTGCAAATTCAATTAGCAAGGCTTATGGTGAAAAGAATCTGTTTGAAAATCTCAGTTTCCAGTTGCCTCGTGCTGGTATTGTGGGGATTATTGGTCCCAACGGTGCCGGAAAAACAACATTATTCAGACTGATGATGGGAATGGAACAACCAGATTCCGGAAGTTTTGAAATTGGAGAAACAGTGAAAATTGGGTATGTAGATCAGACTCACACAGCTATAGATCCTGCAAAAACTGTGTATGAAGTCATTTCTGGCGGACAGGAAACGATTATGGTTGGAGGCAGAGGTATTAATGCCAGAGCTTATATTTCACGTTTCAATTTTGGTGGTTCCGATCAGGAGAAAAAGTGTGGAGTTCTCTCAGGAGGAGAAAAAAACAGACTTCATCTGGCACTTACTCTGAAAAGTGAAGCCAATGTGTTGTTGCTCGATGAGCCCACCAATGATATTGATATCAACACCCTCCGTGCATTAGAAGAAGGTCTTGATAATTTTGCCGGATGTGCAGTTGTTATCACCCACGATAGATGGTTTCTTGATAGAATTGCTACCCACATCATTGCCTTTGAAGGTGATTCGCAGGCTTATGTATTTGAAGGTGGTTATTCGGAGTATGAGGAAAACAAAAAGAAACGTGTTGGTGATATGACTTTGGGAAGAATTAGGTATAAGAAGTTGATGTAAGTCTAAGTCGCTATTTGTATTTCTTTATTGAAAAATCTTAACTCGTGTAGGTATGCACGCTGTTTCCTGCTACAGCAAGATAATTTACTCCGAACCAACAGATGAGAACAACTGTCATTGCAATGACAAGCAACCATAATGGGATGCGTTCGCTGGCTTTGTGTCTGAATCTGAAGTGAATATACAGCAGATAAACCATCCATGTGATTAAAGCCCATGTTTCTTTAGGATCCCAAGTCCAATAGTGTCCCCATGCTTCTTTAGCCCACAGTGCTCCGAAAAGCAATCCGAAAGTAAGGAAGGCAAATCCAATATATACGAGATTGTCGGCATGGATAAGTCTGTTTTTAATGGGGTTTCCACGCCAGAGTGCAAGAATTCCATCTGCTGCGATGAGTGTTGCTCCGGAGAGAATCGCATAAGCAAGCATGTAAACAATCACATGCGGAACAAACCAACCACTTTGAAGTGCCGGCATGAGTGTTTGGTCAAAAGTGTCAGGTTTAAAATAATTAAGGAGTAGAAAAACCATTGCCATGCCAAGGCTATAGACAAGAAGCCACTTCATTTTCCAGCGGTGGTATAAAATAATTCCAATAATTGCAAGGAACACACCGTACCATAATCTTGTTTCTGCCAATGTTCTCAAAGGAGGCCGTCCAAGGTGTATCCATAGCTGAATGGTATAAACTACCAGCAGAAGTGTTCCAGCTGCAATAAGGATGTCTGGGATGATATTCCTTTTGTTTTTCTGCAGGTAAAGGAATACAGAGCCTGCGATCCAAAGTGGAAAAATAATGTATATATAAACGGAATATAATTGCCAGTTCATAATTTTTATTTTTTAATGCTTTTTTCAATTTTGCGTCCGGTCCACAGCAAATAAATGCTACCCAAAAGAACCATGAAAATTCCAGTATATACAACAGGAAGCCATGGATCTCTGATAACTTCAAAAACACTCATTTCAGACCAACGGCCAAGTTGATCGCTGTAGCTGAACTGATATATCTGCCATTGTCCTTGCTTCAGTGGTTGGTTGACGCTGATTTCAGCATTCTTTTTCAGAATACTCCCGTTTGCTCCAATATCCACTTTTGAAACGTATCGCTGAACCTTTGGCTCCAGCATTCCAAGCATAAAACCTGAATCAAGCTTGGCATGTTTTTGTGGATACATGAAATTTCCACATGAAATCCATTCTTCAACCTGATAATTTCCCTTGGTGATTCTTACCAACGCAGCGTGAGTACTCCCATATTGTTCGGTGCTCACATATCCTTCGCCCACAGGAACAGCATAGGGGATAAAAGAAATGATTTCAAACTCATAATTTTGTATTGTTCCCTTTTTTCCTTCCTTAATAAAAGGAAGTTTGCCACCTTTTTTAATTTCAGGTACTCCAGATGAAGCATTGAACAGTATCATCTCAGGAGGATATTCTTCTATTTTGAAAGAATGAAGAGTGATTGAAAAAGGCATTTCTGCACGGTGGCGTTCGTCGGGATATGCGTACGAAGTTGTTTCGCCTTCCATGACGGGCATTCTGAGTCTCATCATATCACTGCTACCAATCGATGCGGCTGTAATAATTATAAAAAGTCCTGCGTGATTGAGTAAGAAAGCCACGTTCTTAAATGATATTTTCTTTTTTAATTTTGGGATAATTGTGTATCCAAGGATAGTGAGCATAAACACGGCTACTATGATATATGGCCGACTCGTATGAATATGATTTAATCCGAATTTATCTGCATAGCCTGATGGAGAACCCTGTGGGATGAACCCCATGAGCAATATTAGAAAAGTGAAAGTGGTCATTGCGGCCATTGCGGCTGGTACGGATGAAAACCAGGTCATTACTGGATTTTTTACAAAAAAATGTGTTGCAACGAGATACAGAACAAAGACTAGTAAAACAAAGAGGTTTATTGGATAGGATGGGAGTTTCACTATGCTTCCGCCTGCAGCAAATTCAAGCATAAAACCTACCAGCATCAGAGCTATTGCTATCAGGAAACTTTCTCTATATCCCCAGGGAAATTGCCAAATTTTTCGCTTTTTAGATTGTTCAGTCATGCGGCTTTGATTATTGTTTTGATATGTGGATGCATGCGTGCAAAAATAGTTGAAAAATGCTTTTAAAATTCAGGTTTCTGGTAAAAAGCAATTCAAAATCGTTTGTTATCTTCATAAAGAGGATTTTAATTCAGAATTTTTTTCATTTTGAATGCATTCACACCTGGATTGTAGTAGTCAGGAATTTCTTGGGTGACAGCGAAGCCATGTTTGAAATAAAAAAGGATAGCAGGCTGGTTTTCTTGATGGACTTCAAGAGATAAGGCATTCATATTCATCTCTTTTGTAATTTTTTCAGCATGAGTGAGAAGGTCTCTGCCTATGTGCATTCCTCTTAAGGCGGGGTCAACGGCTATTGAATAAATTCTCAAAAAATTGCAGTTTTTTCGTTTGAATAAGATAATATATCCTGCGATACCGTGTTCCGTTTCAGCAACAAAGAACATGGAGTTTTTACTTCTAAGTATTGAAATAAATTGCTTTTTTGTGAAAGCTTCGTATGTGAAACTCTTATACTCAATTGTTAGAACTTCGGGGATATCTGAAAGGAGAGCTTTTCTGATTTTAATCATTTTAAATTACTGATGTTTTTGTTCGAGCGCTCTGACAAAGTAATTCAGTATTCTATAATACAGTTCGTCACCGAGGATTGCATCTTCAATACCATAATCAAGACTGGGATTGTCATTGATTTCGATCACGATTCCTTCATCATTCACCATTTTTAAATCTACGCCGTACAATCCTTTTCCGATGAGAGCTGTTGCTTTAACGGCATTTTTAATGATGGTTTTTGGAACCTGATACAGAGGGATTGTTTCTGCCCGCCCACATTCCGATTTTCCCGATTTTTTGTGATAGTAGATTTGCCAGTGTCCATCGACCATATAATATTTACACGCATAAAGTGGTTCGCCGTTGAGAACACCGATTCTCCAATCAAATTCGGTGAGTAGAAATTCCTGTGCAAGAATCACTGAGGATTTTGAAAAGAATTCTTCAAGATTTTCGAGATATGATTCTTTATTTTGAATTTTTGCTAACCCATGTGAAAACGAACCATCAGGAATTTTCATAATGAAAGGAATCCCTAATTTATCAGCAATCTTGTCGAAATCAGCTGGTTGATTTTTGAAAAGAAGTGCTGATTTTGGAGCAGGGATGCCTTCTTTTTGCAATAATTCATTGATATACACTTTGTTAGTGCATCTAATGATTGACATTGGATCGTCAATAACGACCATATCAGCCAGTTTAGCATTCTGACAGACCTGAAATGTGATGTGATTGAGCGAAGTGGTTTGTCGCATAAACAAAGCATCGAATTCCATCAGTCTGTTGACGTCAGCTTCGGTGATAAGTTCAGCATTGATATTCATTCGTTTAGCCAGATCAATGAACTTAGCAAGTGCTTTTTTATTGCTGGGTGGGAATGCTTCTTCGGGGTTGTGGAAAATAGCAAGATCATAGCGTGGAGTCTTTTTGGAACGTGGGTTTCTCCACACTTTTGTGTTGAAATTATCAAGGGCTTCGGCAAATTGTGTTTGCTGAACATCGTCTAGTTCATTCAGTTTCAGTGGCACAATCGATTCGATCTGGTTTTTCTTAGTGTTATTTAATGTCACACGCAGAATTGGATAGGGATACTGATCGAAAATAAATCTGGCAATGCGTTCCAGATACTTTTCGTTACATGAACCAAAATAAATATCTAGATTCCATAAATCAGTGATATTGTTTTTTTCAATCCACTGAGAGCAGATTTTGTGCATGTTAGCATCCATTCGGACTCCAGCACCTGATTCAAGCTTGTTGAGAACTTCAGCTGAGGGAATTACTTTATGTCCTCTTGCTTGTGCCAGCAGTGAACAGTAGTAACCGTCAGAATTGTAAGTGATTTCACTGCAAAGATTAATAACAAGCGATGGATTGACATGTTGTAAATGGTTTTGCAGATATTCTGAAGATGTAAGAATGCTATCGGTTTTGTAATATGGTTTCCACTGTGAAAGTTGGTCCAATAGAATGAGTGCTGTTTTCATGTGTTTGTTTCGAAAAATAGATTAACAACCGCTTTGTGTTTTGATTTCATTTTGCTTATCCACCTTGAATTCATGAGGTGCATCTTGTTGCTTGATAAAAACAGGGTAGTTGTATTGCTGTTTTTCTTCACTGTAAAAGCCCATTGAAGGAATAAACTTATCTACCACATTGGTTTTGATTAAACTGTAATTTCCATTGACAGGTCGGCAATCATAGTTGCATTGGTTTAGGAGAAAGGCAACCGAGTGTGCCATGGCTTCGGTACTGCAATAAATGATGTTTTGTTGTTTTGCAAGTTTCCTTCTGCTTTTTCGATCTAGGATTTTTGCAGTTGGAATGTTGACAGCATCTTTCAAGTGTCCTGCGTTGTATTGGCTTTCAGTCCTAATATCAACTAGCAAGAAATCTTGTTCGGTCTGGCTAAGTAGCTCATGAAGTTCTTTGAAGGTGACTGGAATTCCAGCTATTTCAGTAGTCAGGCTTTTTTCAGGAGGAATTGTGTATCTTCCTGGAGCAGATTTTTGCACGACCATCAACAGTACAATGATAGCTGTGAAAACTGTTGCGCTGACTCTTAACGGATTGGCTTTTATTTCGAACATTGTATCACAATATTAATTTTTTATTCAGTGAGTATTGAATTGATTAACATCCTCCACCTGATTTAATGGTTTTGGGTGTGTTATCTTTTGGGACATTTGTTTTTCGTTCAGAAGGAGCGATGAGTAAAATCTCACCATCTTTGAAAAAAGATGCTGCTTTGTTTCTAAAACGGTAATCAAATTTGGCATCAAAATGATAATCGCTTTCGGCAGGTGCTTCGGGATAGAAAATTTCTCTAATGAAGTTGTTAATTCCACCCTTGAGAACATAAACATCAGAATATCCCATTCGTCGTGCATAAATCCATGCTTTCGCAGCCAGGGTTTCGCCATTTGAAACAAGGATTTTTTTGCCTTTCAGTTTAAAATACTCGTCATTTCCACGTTCTGCAAGGGTTTCGAATGGGATGTTGACTGAGTTAGGAAAACTCATCAGGGCAAATTCTTCAGCTTGTCTCACATCAATAATAATAAAATCTTTGACCTGATGCATGACATCATACGCAAATTCATCAGCATTAATATACCTGTCGTTCTTGATTAGTTCATTTAAAATAATTTTTTCAGAAGTTTGGAAATATGATCGGGCGCTTTTTTCAGGAATGCGAATAATGATGATTCCAAGCAGAATGAGAAAGAAAATCTCCATTTTGTAACTTGAGAATTTTAGATTTGTGGGTTTTATTCCTTTTGTAGCTTCATCTTCAAAATAATGTCCCACTGCAAAGGCAACTATGGCCATTATGATCATAAAAAACACAAACCATCCTCGTTGTATTCCAAAGGTATTGTGCACTTGCTCTTGGTCGAAATAATAACCGCTAAAAAGCTGATTGAAGGTTGTGTCAAATTTTCCGAAAATAAAAATCCCAAGAAAAATCCCAATGATGAAAAACCATGCATCAATTTTTCCTATCATTGCAGCAGTAACGGATGTTCCTGGACAGAATCCGCCGAGAATAAATCCAAAACCCATGATAACTCCTCCAGACAGTGCACTCCATAGGAAATTGGAATTGATATTTACAAATGCCATGTCAATAAAACCGAAGTATTGCATGAATATTAACCCAATCATGGCAGTTATCCCTGCTGTGAAAAATACTTTTAAGACGACAAAGTCATACCCGTAGAAGATTCCGACAAGCTTTCTAGATGAAGAAAATCCAGCTGCTTCAAGTATAAAACCAAAGGATATTCCTATCAGGAACATTATTACAAGTCCCCAGCCCTCAGTGATTATTTCGAATGGAATTAATGGTCCCATATTCTAATATTTAATGTTGTGTGATGAAAGATGAATCACTTTTTAAACCCATAGTTTTTTGAAAATAAATGCAATTGCAAAGCCTGTCCCAAAAATGGCCATCATGGTTAGTATTCCCGATGTTGATAAAATTGCCATTCCACTCAGTGCCGCACCGCTTGTGCATCCCTTTCCTAACTGCGAACCCAGTCCAAACAATGCACCTCCAATCACTGCGAAAATAAGCCTCGCTGGCACATTGGATCTAGGACCGCGGTCAACCTGGAATTTAAGCCTTCCGGCAATGGCACCAGAGAGGAATCCTCCCAGCATGACTCCAAAAATCATGATGACAATCCATTGGTTAAAAAGTTGTGATGTGTCGAAACTACCAAAGAAGTGCGATTTTTCGGCCATTGCAGGCATGAATTTCTGCACCAGCGTGACAGTGAAGTTTTTTACGGCACCGCTTGCTCCCAGTCCGTGACCGCTAACCCAGAAGGTAAACAGCAGCGTGATTCCCAGTGCAAAACCTGCAAGGTAGGGATTGGCATATTTGTTTTTACGTTCGCTCATATTGTTTGTTATTTATTATTTAACAACCTCCCTGTGAAACAGGTTTTTTGCTTTCATCTTTTTGAGGAGTTGCTGTCGTTGCAGTTTTTTCCAAAGGATAATTCATGATCAATTCTTCACTAAATGCATGTCCTTTCATATCACCCATTTTGTTATGCATGAAGCTGTTTGTCCCGTAATAAAGAGAATATGCGTCATATCCTATCAATCTCAGATATGCGGCAACGGTGGAGCTGTGATTTCCTGAGTTACAGTAGATGACAATTGGTTTGTCAACAGGAAGTGTGTTGAGAAAAGTCTTGCGTGAAAGCGATTGTTTAGGGGCATAATACACTGATCCACTGATATGACCGTCATCATAATAGTTTTTACTCCAGTAGTAAATAAGATAATATTTTGATGGTTCTTTTGCAATAGATTCAATGTCAACAACATAGGTTTTATATGGCTGTTGCAGCAACTCAATGGCACGTTCGCGGATAATGTCGTAAGCATT
>Ga0265295_1002398_pt1 | contig 29867 bp, 28 predicted proteins | sample Munlansysbiofilm_FD_192503 | JGI IMG/M metagenome (GOLD analysis project Ga0265295, IMG submission 192503) | Leachate microbial communities from a municipal landfill in Southern Ontario, Canada - Methane capture system biofilm | ecosystem: Engineered > Solid waste > Landfill > Unclassified ... | reverse complement strand
TATTGAGAGAGTTGTTGACCTTGTAACCACTGACTATCATATCTTAGCAAAGAGGGCAAAAGATGCTGGAGCAACATTAGTTCTTATGAGCCTTATAGTAACAGCCCTTGTGTGGATTTTTACACTTCTTGTGGCTTTTGAGTTGGTATAGGGTTAGCAAAAATTATTAGAACTGCTATAATCACAGTAGTAAATAGAGTCAAAATAAAACTTATATATAAACACAATTTAGGAGAAAAAATGAAAACAACTTTGATAATTGGTGCTGGCGGAGTCAGTCGCGTAGTTGTGCACAAATGTGTACAAAATTCAGATGTATTTGGTCGTATAGTATTAGCAAGTAGAACTATTGCAAAGTGTGATCTTATAAAAAGTGACTTACCAGATGCAGACATAGAGACAAGAAGCGTAGACTCTGACAACACAGAGGAACTTATAAAGCTCATAAAAGATGTAAAAGCGGACATTGTTATAAATGTTGCACTTCCGTATCAAGATCTAACTATTATGGACGCTTGTATTGCTACAAAAACACCATACCTTGACACTGCAAACTATGAGCATCCAGATGAGGCTAAGTTTGAGTATAAACTTCAGTGGGAGAGAGATGAGGCTTTTAAAAAAGCTGGGATCATGGGACTTTTAGGGAGTGGTTTTGACCCAGGTGCTACAAATGTTTTTTGTGCTTATGCGCAAAAACACTACTTTGATGAGATCCACACTATAGATATACTTGACTGTAACGCTGGAGATCATGGTTACGCTTTTGCTACAAACTTCAACCCTGAGATAAATCTTAGAGAAGTTAGTTCAAAAGGTCGTTATTGGGAAAATGGAGAGTGGATAGAGACTGAACCTATGGAGATTATGCAAGTTTGGGATTATCCTGAGGTTGGCCCAAAAGACTCTTACTTGCTTTACCATGAAGAGTTAGAATCGCTTGTAAAAAACATAAAAGGCTTAAAACGCATAAGATTTTTTATGACTTTTGGACAGAGTTACTTAACTCATATGAAGTGTTTGGAAAATGTTGGGATGCTAGGCATCAAGGAAGTTGAGCACAAAGGTATGAAGATAGTTCCTATGGAGTTTTTAAAGACTCTTCTGCCAGACCCAGCTTCACTTGGTCCTAGAACAAAAGGTAAGACAAATATTGGTGTTTTTGTCCAAGGCATAAAAGATGGAAAAAATAGAAAGATATATATCTATCAAGTAAAAGATCATGAAGATTGTTTTGCTGAGACAAACTCTCAAGGTGTTTCATACTCAACTGGAGTTCCAGCTATGATAGGTGCAAAACTTATGTTACAAGGCAAATGGAGTGGGCAGGGCGTTTTTAACTTAGAGCAACTTGATCCTGACCCTTTTATGAAGGAGATGAACACGCAGGGGCTTCCTTGGGAAATCAAAGAGATGGAAGTATAAGAGTATGAGAATTGAAGATATCCCAACTCCTTGTTATGTCTGCGAAGAAGAGCTTTTAGAGAGAAATCTTCTTATCTTAGATGATGTGCAAAAAAGAAGTGGAGCTAAGGTGATTTTGGCTCTTAAAGGTTTTGCTATGTGGAGCACATTTGAGCAGGTTAAGAGATATCTTCATGGTTGTACAGCGAGTGGACTTCATGAGGCAAAACTTGCTTATGAGGAGTTTGGCAAGGAGGTTCATACCTATTCGCCAGCCTTTAAAGATGAAGAGATAGATGAGATTGCTAGCATCTCAGACCATATAGTCTTTAACTCTGTAAACCAGCTATTTAAGTATGCTTCTAGAGTAAAAGAGGTAAATCCTAAGATAGAGATTTCACTTAGGATAAACCCAGAGTATTCAGAGTCTCCAAAAGAGATTTATAATCCTTGTGGCATCTATAGCCGTTTAGGCACAACACTTGCAAACTTTGATGAGAGAGTTTTAGAATACGTTGATGGCTTAAACTTTCATGCCTTGTGTGAGCAAAATGTTGGTGCGCTTGAGGGTGTTTTGAAGGCTTTTGAGAGTAAGTTTTCTAAGTACTTTAAAGGACTAAAGTATATAAACTTTGGTGGAGGGCATCATATAACTAAAGAGGATTATGATGTTGAGCGTCTTATAAAAATCATCAAAGATTTTAGAGAGAAGTATGGCGTTGAAGTCTATCTTGAACCTGGCGAGGCCGTTGGCTGGGAGTGTGGTTACTTAGTAGCTAGTGTTTTAGATATTGTCGATAATGGCATGAAGATAGCTATACTTGATGCTTCAGCAGAAGCACATATGCCAGACACTATGGCTATGCCATATCGTGCAGAGGTAAGGGGTGCTAGCGAGGCAGGTGAGAGGGAGTTTACTTATAGACTCGCAGGAAACACTTGCTTAGCAGGAGATATCATGGGAGACTACTCATTTGATGGGCCTCTTAAAGTTGGAGATAGAGTTATCTTTGAAGATCAGATCCACTATACTTTTGTAAAAAGTACAACATTTAATGGCATAAAACTTCCATCTTTAGCACTTAAAAAAAGAGATGGAAATATCAAGATAGTAAAAGAGTTTGGTTACGAAGATTACAAAAATAGACTCTCGTAATATAAAAAATTATAATAAATAACAAATTTTTGGTATCATAATCAAATGATAGTTAAAAATAGTATATGGAAGATATTTTACATACTCTCAATAGCCGCTATACTACTTTTAGCGGCACTTCTTTATTTTAGCTATAAAGAGATAAATGAGAGGCATTGCACTCAAGTAGAGTACTATACTCAGATGGTTGCCAAATCAATAGAAGCAGATTTTATGCAAAAAGATATGCTTCTAAGTATTGTTGGCGAGAGGCTATTTAGAGAGTATAGTAGTGATTCAAATGAAAAAATGCAAAAAATACAAAAAATTTTTGCTCTCTTGTTAAAACACAATCCTTACTTAGTTAGTATTGGTTTAGCAGATGCAAATGGTCAGCTCCTAATAGCAAGCAAAAATGTAGAAAAAAAAGATATTGACTTTATGCAAAGTGATAAGACTAGGTATGATTTTAAAAGATCTCTTAGCTCTAAGTATATGGTTGTGTCAAAAACTTACTATTTTGATGTTATTGATGAGTGGATTATTCCACTTAGAAAAGCTATAAGAGATGATGATGGAAATATACTGGGTGTTATAGTAGCAGGCCTAAAAAATTCTAAAAATTCTAACTACCTTGATGAACTAGATCTCTCAAAAAATAAAAAAATAATCATTTTAAAAGATATAGATGATAGAGGAGAGATATATAAACTATACTATAGTCAACAAGAGTCTTCTCATAAAGATATATATGAAAAACCTATAAAAAAAGAGTTTCTCTCTCGCGTTAAGGAGAGCTTTTACTCCAAGTATGGATACCCCATAGAAGAGCTGAGAGGGAGTCAGAAAACTGTTAGTTTTTTCCTAAACAACTCTCTTTTAGGCCACAATATAGCAGGTTTGATTTATAATAAAAAATATAAACTTTGGATATCTGTTGGTGGAGATGCACAAGAAATAAAAAAAGAATTTTTTAAAGAAGCATCTTTTCATATAACGATGTCTATACTAACTTTTATTATACTTTTTATACTTTTTAGGAGAGTTGCTGCATCTGAGAAGAAAAAAGATGAAGAGCTTTTACATCAGATTGAGCACGATACTCTAACAAACTTGCCAAATAGAATCTATATGTATAAAAATATAGACAAATATAAAAAGTTATATAACGATAAATATTTTATTTTGTATCTTGATTTGGACAATTTTAAAATTATTAATGATAAGTTTGGACATACTGCAGGCGATGCTATCTTAGTAGAGGTTGCAAACAGGCTAAATATATTTTTTAGTAAAGATGAGATGATTGTAAGGCAGGGCGGGGATGAGTTTATAGTATTTGTAGGAAATATAGACAGGCAAAAGTTAGAGATAAAAATACAAGAGCTAATAAGCTACATATCTAAAATCTATCATGTAAAAAAAAGGGACTTTAGAGTAGGCGTGAGCATAGGAATCTCAGAATGTCCAAGAGATGCACAAAATGTTGAAGAGCTTTTATCTTTAGCTGATACGGCAATGTATCAAGCGAAAAAGATTAGAAACTCATACAGCTTTTTTAGTGAGGAGATGCGATCATTAAATGCATACAGAGCAGATGTAGAACATGAACTAAGAGGTGCTCTAGAAGCTTCTGAGCTTTGGATGGCTTATCAGCCACAGATCAAAGCAGATGAGACTCTTTATGGAGTTGAAGCGCTCGTTAGATGGCAAAATAAAAAGCTAGGACTTGTCCCTCCTGATAAATTCATACATGTAGCTGAAGAGAGCGGGCTTATGAAAGAGCTTGGAGAGTTTATAATCCACACCTCTCTAAGAGAGATAAAAGAGGTTCAAAAGGAGTTAAATATCCCTTTTAATCTCTCTATAAATATCTCAGTTGTTCAGCTTATGGAAGCTGGTTTCTTGCCGACACTTCTTAGTGCAATAGCTAAAGAAAACTTCAACAGAGGCTCTTTGACGCTTGAGATTACTGAATCTCTATCTATCGAGAGCCTAGATGATGTTCTGCCTATTTTATATGATATACAGGAGCATGATATAAAGATATCACTAGATGATTTTGGAACTGGATACTCATCTCTTAGCATCTTAAGAGAGTTACCTATAGATGAGTTAAAGATAGATAAAAGCTTTATTGATAAAATCTTGTATGATGAAAGCGAAAAAAACCTAGTAGATAGTATAATAAACATAGGAAAGAACTTTCACATGAAAACCTTAGCTGAGGGAGTTGAGAGTATGGAGCAAATAGATCTCTTAAGAAAGAGTAAGTGTGATGTATTTCAAGGTTATTACTACTCAAAACCACTCTCTAAAGAGGATTTAATAAAATATTTAAAAAAGGAAAATTTATGATAGAAGATAAAAAAAGATGGAATGAGAAATATTCACAAAATGAGGCCCAAGGAGAGGTTTCTGCTATAGTTGAAAAATATTTAGGGCATGCAAACATTGGCATAGCACTTGATGTTGCTTGTGGAACAGGTAGAAATACTGACTTTTTAGCTAAAAAAGGTTTTGAAGTAGATGCAGTTGATATCTCAAATGTAGCATTAGAGAAGGTAAGCAAACTACCAACCATCAACAAAATAGAAGCTGACTTAGATAAGTACAATATAGCACCAAATAAGTATGACTTAATTGTAAATGTGAACTATCTAAACAGACGCATAGTCTCTCAAATGAAAGATGGGTTAAAAGCTGGTGGGGTGGTGATATTTGAAACATACCTACTTGCTCATGGTGACTTTAAGATTCCAACTATGAATCTTGACTATCTTTTGCGAAAAAATGAGTTACTTCACTCTTTTATAGCTCTTGAAGTTATCTACTATGAAGAGCGAATAGATACAAACTCAAAAGGTGAGAGGGTAAAAGTAGCTTCTATAGTTGCTAAAAAACCTTAAAGACCTTCAAGTAAAACTATCCAGAGTCTATCTACCTCTTTATCACTTAAAAAGATAGAAGACTTTTTCTCAAACAATTCAACAAGTCCTTTTTTGTTGATACCAAGAGTATGAGAGCAAGCCTTGTGCGTAGGTAGATATGCCCTTATAAGTGAGACTTCATCATCTTCTATCTTTATGGAACATAAAAAACAATTAAGGTCAGAGTGAAGTCTTCCCTCATACTCTAAGAGTTTAACATATGACTCTATGGCTACTCTTTTTGGGTTTTGCTCATTCCAGATTTTAGATGCACTATCTATAAGTTCAAAGTAGAAGTCATCTAACTCTTGGGCATCTTGAAGATGTTTATAAAAAAGCGCTATAAAGTCCTGCCATAATTTTAAGAGCCTATGGTTATTTATCCATTTAAAACCTATATGGATAACATCTTTTAATCTTGATATGGTTGATTTTGCACTATCTTCTCTCTCATAATCTATCTTAAAACCAAGATTTATCACTCCGTGCCTTGCTCCATAAAATCTGTAAAGGGTGTCTAGCTTGCCTTTTGTTATGATAGTGACGATTAAGTCTTCATCCTTAACTTTGTTAAGTTTTATGATATAACCTTGCATTTTACTCTACTTATTTTTAAATTTATTATACTTTTTTAATCCTTTAGACAGAGAGTGTGAAATAATTCTAAAGTGAGGCTTTAAAACCAAAGTGCGATTTGTAAGTCTTTTGTGCAGACTGAAGTCCACTTCCAAGAAGAGAATGCCATTGGTTAGCATTCTTAAAAGTCTCACTTCTGAGAGAAAACTATAGTTATTTCACACTCTCGCAGTAAAGGAACTCTTTTTTTACAAGTGATTAAAGATGTAAAAAGTCTGGATAACGCTTTACTTCAAGAGTTGATGGGTTTTTACAGAACTCTTCATAAAGCTTAGATAGAGATTTTTTTATCATAGAAGCTTCTAAAAGGTTATCAATCCCAAATAAAAAATTGTATCTTTTTAAAAATAAGTCTAGAGCTTTAGAGTTAGCATCTATATTTTCAAACTGTTTAAGATAGCCGATTTTTAAGCAGTTATCTATCTTTTTCTCTAGCTCTTTAATACCGAGATACTTATGTAAGATATACCTTGCTTTTTCAACATTGCCTTGTTTTGCTACTTTAGAGGCGCTGCTTATAGTCTTATCAAATCTTTCATTAAACTTTTCAAACTCTGGAGTGAAACTTAAGAAGCTATGTCTGCTAGCAAAAGAGTAGATGAGTTTTTTGTTTCCTTTTTCTACTGCAAATTGAAATCTCAATATATGATCTATCTTTTCTATCTCGCTAAGTGCAAACTGTTTATACTGAGGAAAGTCTAAGATTCCTCTATATGACTCTTGCGCTTCCCTATACTGCTTGCTTGCGTATAAGGCACTTGATCTGTTTTTTATTGAGATTGCTAGATTTTCTATCTTCTTATAGAGTCTAGTACCCTTTAAAAAATCAAACTCTTCTACAAGCTTAAAGTAAGTTTTAAAATCTTGCTTTTTTATCGCTTCATCTGCCTTAAACAGCATTACTTTGTTGTTTAGAAGGAACTTTATAAGTTCATTTTTTTGAGGAACTTTTTCATATTCGCTTAAGATATTTTTTACTTTATGCATACCTCTAAGAGGATCTTGCTCTAGCACATTTCTAGCCTCAGCATATAACTTTTCCCATTTGTTTTCTAGTAGATTATAATAATGAAGAGACTCAACTATGGGGTATTTTTTAGCAAGAAAATAAGCACTATGTATATCACTCTTCTCAACTGCCTCAATAAAGAGTGCTATATGGTCTTGTTGCATAAAAAGCGTATCTGTCTTTTTCTTAAACTCCTCAAACCATATAAAAGGTTCTACTATTTTCATAGCCTCATCTGGACGTTTTTTTGTAATGAACTCTTTGGCTTTTGTTAAAACTTCTTCAAAACCATCTTTAAAACTCTCTATAGCATCATCTAGGTATAAAAAGCAGTTAGTATCTAGTATCTCTTTAGCTTTGTCATACTCTTTTAGGTTTACATGATGAAGGAACTGCTGTTTTTTGTAGTTAAGATCTATCAAAGATATGTTTCCATTGGTAAAACCAATAAGTAATTTACCATCTTTGATATCAACTTTCCCCACCGCACTATCTTCAAAGTTCATGCTATTTATGAGCTCATTTTTAAATGGATCTATAATATAGAGTTTATCTGCTCTAGTACCAATTACAATATTTTTTTTGTTTTGAGAGAGAGTAGCGCTACTTGGCCAGTGAGTAAAAAGAACTTTTTTACTTATAATTTCATTTTTTATGCAGTCATATATAATGCTATAGCCCTCTCTATCTGCTAAAAAGAGTTTTCTATCATCATCAAAAAACAGAGCAATCTCTATGGCATTAGGAGTGTCAAACTCTATTAGAGTGTCATTGTGTAGATTTAAAAGTGTGTTTATACGGTTAAAATAACCCACGAAAATAAATCTATTTTTGTGGGAGAAGAGACCAAAAGAACAATGGTCTGGTCTATTTTTATAACTATATCTTGTTGTTTTTGCCTCTAAATCATGGATGAAAACTTTTCCATCTACACTAGCACTTAGTAGAAATTTGGCATCTTTGGAGTGTCTTGTAAAGACTATGTTACTTTGATGAATATCACTTTTAAATATTGGCTTTATTTTGTTGTCTTGGCCATATTTGGCTGAGATAAGATTGTGCTGTATGGGTACTGAAATATTACTATTAAAAATATTAAATTCATTGGAAAATATGTGCTTGTTGGTAGAGTTTTTGTCTAATCTCATCTTAGAGAGTAGAATAAATTTGCTATCAAAAATATAAACTATACTTTGTGTATCTACAAAGAAAAGATTATTTTCTAAAAGTCTTGCTTCTATAATGGGATGCTGCAGCTTAAAGAAGCTTTCTACATAGTGATTTTGCATGTAAATTCCTCAGTGGCAAAAGATACCACATAAGCATTTTCTAATTTTTTGATTCCTATTATAAACTCCACAATTTCGCCATTTATATCTATATATGCTTTTGAGTTTGGGGCTAAAAGCTCATACCTTTGAGTAAAACTAAGATGCTTATCTTCATATACGGCATCATCAGCCTCATTTAGCAAGAGCTTGTCTATTTTTGGTTTATCTTCTAAAAATGAATAATCAAAAAACATAGACTCAAAACACTCGTTTGATTCTATAATCATATGTGTTTTTTCACATACAAGAATAGCTGCAAACGGCACTGCATCTAGTATGTTGGAGTTAGTTATCTTTAGTGCTTTATCTACATCTTCATATCTCTGTTTATCTCTTAAAGCTAGAAGTTCTCTCTCTTTAGTTACTAAAAGGGTGATATCACTTCTTATACCTGCATACTCTACAATTTCATTGTTGTCACCAAGGATAGGGACTATGGTTGCTTCTACATAGTAAATATCACCATTTTTTTTGCGGTTACTTAGAGAGCCTTTCCATACCTTTTTGTTTTGTATGGTTTGCCACATATCTTCAAAAGCCTCTTTTGGAGTGTTTGGGTCACGAACTATAGAGTGAGGTTTTCCTATAAGCTCTTTTAGTGTGTACCCAGAGATATTTCTAAACTGTTTATTTGCATAAGTTATATTTCCTTTTAAGTCACCAATAGAGAAGATAGTTGACTCATCAACAGCTTTTTTATACTCTTGAAGTATTTTGTTTGCTTGGTGTAACTCTTTTTCTAAATCGATGTTTTGTTGAATATCTTTGCTCATATATAACCTTTGAAATAATAATCTTGATTTTAAGCCAAAAGAAGCTTAACTTAAAAGTGTCATCAATTTGTCACTCTATCATAATAGGCAAAATTACTTTAAGTATAATAAAATTTATCAAACTCTTATAATGGCAATAATAATTTATATGATTTTTTATAGTTTAAAGCATAAATACGATATAATCTCTCGCTATTTTATAAATAAAAAGGATACTCTTTGAACCTCTTAAGCATTTTTTCTTTTAACTCAAACAAAAAAGAAGCCGTAAAAAACGAATCATCTTCACACTGGGTAAAGTGCAAATCTTGTCACTCTTTGATGTACTACAAAGAGGTGGAAAATCAAAATTATGTCTGTCCAAAGTGCGGTTTTCATCTTCGTATAGGCGTAAATGAGAGGATAAAACTCTTAGAAGATGAGGGCTCATTTGTAGAATATGACGCAAATCTTCATCCAGTTGACCCCATAAAATTTGTAGATTCAAAAGCCTATACAAAAAGAATAGAAGAAGGTTTTGCTAAAACTGGAAGAAAATCATCAGTAGTTAGTGGCGAGATAGTTATGAATGGAGTTGCTGCTCAGATTGTTATCTTTGATTTTGCTTTTATGGGTGGCTCTTTAGGCTCTGTTGAGGGCGAAAAGATTGTAAGAGCAGTAAATCGTTCAATAGAGAAAAGACAAGGCTTGGTAATCCTAAGTGCAAGCGGTGGAGCTAGAATGCAAGAGAGTACCTTTTCACTACTTCAAATGAGTAAAACTTCAGCTGCACTGGCAAGACTCGCAAGACACAATGTTCCATATATCTCAGTTTTAACAGATCCAACTATGGGCGGGGTTAGTGCTTCATTTGCAACTCTTGGCGATATTATCATCGCAGAACCAGGTGCTTTGATAGGCTTTGCAGGCCAGAGAGTTATAGAGCAAACCATAGGTTCAGCGCTTCCTGATGGCTTTCAAAGGGCGGAGTTTTTACTTGAAAAAGGCTCTATTGATATGATAGTAAATAGAAATGAACTTAAGAAGACTCTCTCTGATATGCTAACACTACTAAAAGCTGCTTAATGAGACTCTACGCTCTATGTGACCAAGAACTCCTTGATAAAAAACAACTCTCTTTAGAGGAGTTTGTAAGCATTGCAAAAGCAAACAATGCAGAGATTATCCAGTATAGAAACAAAGATGCAGATATTGCTTTTATAAAACAACAACTTATTGCAATAAGAAAGATTTACGATGGTTTTTTAATAGTAAATGATGCTTATGAACTTATAGAGTTTTGTGATGGAGTTCATGTAGGACAAGAGGATTTAAAAGCCATAGATGCAGACGCTCTTAAAGCGGTAAAAATCCTTAGAAGTGTTATAAAAGAGAAACTTCTTGGCATCTCTACTCACAATGAAGTGGAGGTTCTTCTTGCAAACGAGATGGACTTAAACTATATAGGACTTGGCGCATATAGAGAGAGTTCTACAAAATCAGATATAACTACTATTTTAGGTAAAGAGTTAGACTTTATTGCTGCAAAATCAAAGCATCTAGTTGCTGCTATTGGTGGCGTTAAGCTTGATGATGAGTTTAACCATGTTACTTATAGAGTTATAGGAAGTGGGCTTTTATAAGTGGATATTGAGATAATAAGCATCGCAAAAAAAGAACGTTCTACTTACGATCCGTTATATAAAGAGCTTACAAAGATGATATCTCGCTTTGCTAAAGTCAAAGATATTGAGCTTTTTTCAAAAGATGTAACAAAAGCACACACTATCTCATCAGATGCCTCAAAGGACGCATATTCAAGAGCTTTCGCGCCCTATATAGGCAGCGGTTTTTGTATAAGTTTGCATCCTGAGGGCAAAGTAATAGAGAGTTTTGAATTTAGTAAGCTATTAAATGATAGAATGTCCGTTAAATTTTTCATAGGCGGCGCTTATGGACTTCATGAAGACTTTTTAAAACAAAGTGATGCAGTCATAAGTTTAAGTAATCTCACAATGAGTCATAAGATAGCAAAAGTAGTTTTGCTAGAGCAGATTTATAGAGGTTTTTCAATACTGAGTAATCATCCATATCATAAGTAAGGAATGTGTAAGTGCAAGAGAGTGAATTAAACTACTTTAAAGAGATACTAGAGAGTAGAAAAGAGCAAATTATAAAAAATATAACAGGCGTAAATGCTGAACTAGCAGAGCTTAGTTCTTTAGAGTTAAGTGATGAGGGCGATCATGCTTCTATGAACAATAACTCAATGGTTGAGAGTGCAATTGTAAGCCAACAACAACGAGAGTTAAGAGAGATAGAAGTAACTTTGGGAAAGATCATTAAGGGTGATTATGGCATTTGTGAGATGTGTGAAGACCCAATAGGTTTTCAAAGACTAAAAGTTAAGCCTCATGCGATATACTGCATAGATTGTAGAGAGATAGTAGAGAAGTCTAGTTAAATTTTAAGGAGCGAGTTATGTATATAAAAAGATACACAATAGCATCACTAATTCTGATTGCTTTGGTGGGATGGTATGTTTATTCATATGTCTCCCAAGAAATTATCACACTAAATCTGTTTGGTACTACTCTAGCAGCTATGCCAACTGCTATTTGGGTGGTTGTACCTGTTATAATACTATATATTGCTAGTGTTTTTCATATGTCTTTTTACTCAATGTTGTCAAGTTTTAGACTTCGCAAATATGATAGAGATTACGAAGAGATTATAGATGCAGTGGCTGAAGCATATCTTGCAAAAGAAGATAGAGTGCATAGTTATAAAACTCCAAGGTATAAACTGTTAGGTTTTTTGATAGATAATTCGACTCTTTTTCCTGCAACTCTAAAAAAAAGTGAAGTTGAAAATGAAAAACTTCAAAATATTTTAAAAGTTATAGAAGATATTAAAAGTGGTGAAGTTGTAGAGCTTAAAAAATACTCGCTAAAGCCACAAAATCCACTAGTTATACAAAATGATAAAAATAGATATAAAAAAGGTGCCCTTACAGCTGAGAGCATTTTAAATCATGTAGCAAATTACGATGAAAGCTTAATCAAAGAAGCTTATATGGATATGCTTACAACTGCTCCTATATCTCTAGTAGAAAAACACAAGCAATTTTTAACAAAAGATGGACTTTTTATAGTTATATCTAGAATTAATTCTTCAAAGAACTCTTTAGAAATATCAAACGATGTGCTTATATCTTTGATAAACGCGCTTGAGTTAGATGCAAAAGATTTGATAGAGATATCAAAAGCGCTTGCTACAAATATGATTCCAGAGCAGAGAATGAAACTCTTTGAGATACTAAGTGAGAAGAGAGAAGATGGTTTTGAGGCTTATATATTCACTCTCTATGACTTAGAGATGATAGCTGTTGCTAATGAACTTTTGCTAAATACTCAAGAGTATGAGTATCAAAATTTTAAAGCATATAGCGCACTAAAAGAGTGTGGTAAAAATTTCAATATAAATCTTTTTATCTGATGCTTGATAAACTATCCTTTTCTAAACCTATCTACGTTCTAGCCCCTTTGGCTGGATATACAGACTTACCATTTAGAAGTGTTGCAAAAAAATTTGGAGCGGATCTTACTGTAAGCGAGATGATAAGCTCAAATGCCCTAAGTCATGGTTCACAAAAAACACTTCATATGCTTCAAAAAGCAAGCATCGAAGACCCTTACTCAGTTCAAATCTCAGGCTCAGATGTAGATGTTGTAAGATCTGCAGTTGAGATTTTAAATGAGCAAGATGGTATAGATATACTAGACTTAAATTGTGGTTGCCCTGTTCCTAAAGTTGTAGGTCATGGTAGTGGAAGTTCTCTGCTTTTAAATCTCCCTCTGATGGGTGAGATTATAAAAACCATGAAAGAGACTTCAAATAAGAGTCTAACAAGTGTTAAAATAAGACTAGGCTTTGAGAAGAAAAACCATATAGAAATAGCAAAAATGGTTGAGGCAAGTGGTGCCGACTTTATAGCAGTTCATGGTAGAACTAGAGCAGGGAAGTTTAAGTCTGAAGTTGATTATGATGCTATTAAAGAGATAAAAGAGGCTCTCTCTATCCCAGTTATAGCAAATGGCGATATTGACTCATACGAAAAAGCAAAGTGGGTGTTAGAGCATACTGGTTGTGATGGTGTTATGATAGGTCGAGGTGCGATTGGTGCTCCATGGCTTTTCCATCAACTAAAGTCTGGAAGTAAAGACATAGACAATAGCATTAAACATGAGATAATCATGGAACATTTTGATAAGATGATAGAGTTTTATGGTAGTCATGGTGTTGCGATGTTTAGAAAGCATACACACACATACTCAAAAGGCTATCAAGGCGCTTCAGTACTAAGAAATAGTGTAAATAATATATCTGACATTAATGAGTATCGTGATGTTTTAGATGATTTTTTTAAAAACAATCAACAGGTAACTTAATGGTTTACATATGTTAGAGATAAGCAAGTCCATAAGAAAATTAGACGACATTGATATAGGTGATAATATATTTCACTATGACTACAATGTCAACCACTTGCTCTCACTCATAGCTGATGGAGTAGATCAAGAAGATACACTATTTCTGAGCTCATATCGCTCTTTTGAGGGTGAAGTTTTTGAAAACTTTATCTATGAAAAACTTCTAAGATATGCAGAAGAAAATGACAATATAGATAAGTTTATACTTAAAGGTTTTCATCAAAGAAGACAAAAAGCACATGCAAATACTCTCTCCATAAGTGAAAAGCAACAGATTGTTTATAGAACAAAGAGTAGAGAGATTAGCGAATTTGATGCTATGTTTATTACAAAAGATAAAGAGCTATATTTTGTAGAGATGACTCTTGTAAAGTCAGTACTCAAATTAAGAAAAAGACTTAGAAAGAAAAAAGCACTGCTTGAGACAATCTTTCCAGACTATGAGATAAAAGCACTTATTATTTTAAATGAGGGTGCAACTGGGACTAGACAGTTCCCAGACTATTGTACAGTTTGGTTTACAAAAGAGTTCACAGCAAAAGATGTACTACACTACATTCAAAATCCAAATTCAAGAGAGCTAGCTCCTATCTCAAGAGTATGCTCTACAAAGATGATAGAAGCACACTCACTCAAACTCTATCAATTTAGATACTACAACACTATGTCATGGATTACAAAGACACTTAGAGCTCATAAGAAGTTTACATTAGATATCAATTTTTTATATAAAGATACGGTTCAAAGATATCTTGATTTGTACAATAAATTTTATATAGGCTTCATAGATATAGCTGAAGCGAAAGAACTTTTAGGGCTAGAGGGTGAGTATCAAGATGACCAAAGAGTTATCGTAGCTATAGAGAAAAAATATAGTGATGAGATAGTTTTAACATACTATGTACAAAGAAACCGAAAAAACCTCTATCTATACTCTTTTAGTGATGCTAACAAGGTTGTTAAAGAGAAAAAAGATCCATATGGTATAACTGTAACAGAAGTCTTTCATATAAATAAAATGATGGATGATAGTTATAAGCTAAGTACGGTAAGCCTAAAGAGTATCAAAAAACTTCTAAGATCAAAATTTGAGCAGGGCTTAAAAAAGTAACTACTTGTTAAACTTCGTAAGAGATAGAAGCGGCTCTCTCTTTATATGCTTGTAGAGGCTCTTTATCTTCTCTTCTTGGATTTATAAGCTTGTCCAAATCCTCTTGTCTATTTCGCAAAATTGACTCAAACTCATCCTGTGTAGCTGGTCTGTTATCTGTAAATTTATCAAGTAAAATATTGTTTGAACCCATAAGTACCAAATAACTTTGCTCGCCAAAATCAAGCATCACCACACTACTTGATTTATCTATATTTTTTTGAAATCTAATAGAGACATTTTCTTCAAGTTTTGGAGATTGTTGCATCTGAGTATTGTTTTGTGTTGAAGAGTTAAATGACCACTTATTTGCTTTTATATCTTTTGGTGTAATTTTTCTCTTTAAATAGAATAAAATAACAATACCTATGATTAAGATAGCTACAACTATATAGTAGCTCTGTGACATACCAGAATCTTCTTTAGTAGGCAAATTTGCCAAAGGGTTACTAGATGAAGTTTGTGCTTTAGTTTGAGGGGACACTGCTGTTGGAGTATTTATGTGAAATCTTAGTCTAAGCCCATAAGCATCAGAAGTTTTAGATGCTTGTAACTCTACTGATGGAGCCACTGCTGCTACTATTTGGATATATCCTGACATTGGTGTTATGCTAATGGAGTGTAAAAACTTTGAAGAGAGCTTTTTTGTCTTAACTGATTCTATGTTTGCATCTGTTAGTTTTATAGTGATTATGGAGTTCGAGATACTCTGTTTTATTGTGCCATCATAGGGAGTGTCAAAAGTTATCATAACATCTGCTCTATCAGTTCTATCGTAGATGTTATAACTTAAAATTTTTGATGCATTTAAAACTAGAGGAAGAAGCGCGATAAGCAGAAGTCTAATCATAGTCTCTCTTTAGAAAGGTGATATAAAACAGCGCTTGAATCTAGTATCTCATTTATACGAATAGCGAGGTTTTTTTCATAAACCATAACTTCGCCCTTGCCTAAGATACGACCATTTACATAAGTCTCAACACTCTCTCCAGCGGGTTTTTTAAGGTCGATAATAGCATCTTTTTTAAGATCTAATATCTCAGCTATAGTTTTCTCAGTCTCACCTAAATCAGCTACGAACTCTACTTCCATATCCAAAAGGCCACCATAATTCATCCATGATAGTTCTTTATCTGCATTATAAGGAGGTTGTGTCTCTCCATAATAATATTTGCTCTTTTTAGCCAATTTTTATCTCCTTGATGGCTATTACCATCTCATCACCATCTATCTTAATGCTCTTTGCATCATCAAAATCAAAATCAAAAATGTCTATTTTTCCAAAACAAGGTGTCGCAATAGTAAAAGACTCGCCAGTGCTTTGAGCTAGAACCTTAGCACTCCCTATGATAAGATTTGTAGTTTCTAATGTCATATCTATTAGAGTCTCTTCATCACTCTCATCTTCTTCTAAAAAAACTTTTGAGATTCTCTGCATGAATCCTAGATCAGATGCCAAGTATATTCTGAACTTTTTAGGTTCTACTGTTTGTATATCTATGTAAGCAATAAGTGTTCTCTTCTTATTTATAACATCACTAACACTGTGAGAGACGCGGATTTGATGAATGCAAAAATTTTCTGAAGCTCTAATTATAGTTTTTAACATTTGTGCCCTTTATTAAACTTGATTATACTTCATCCAATCTCAAAGCAAAATTAAACTCTTTAGAATAAAACAACGATAAAGCCTATAGTATGTATAATTCGCAAAAAGTTTGATGGCGATTAATGATTGAATTGATATTTCTTGGTACTACTGTTGGAGTTCTCTCTGGTTTTTTTGGCATAGGTGGCGGGACTATTTTAGTGCCACTTCTGTTAATTCTAGGCTATGAGATAAAAGAGGCTATAGGCATAGCAGTAGTTCAAATGGTTTTTAGTTCTGTTTATGGGAGTTATCTAAATCATAAAAAAGGTACACTAGATACCACAATGATTGGCATCATTGGCGTTGGTGGATTTATTGGAGCGCTTCTTAGTGGAAATATCGCATCTAGCTTTAGTGATTTGGCTTTAGAGCTAATATTTCTAGCTTTTGCCATTTTTGCACTTTTGAGACTCTTTATCAAGACAAAAGCAGGGCTACAACAAAAAGAGATAAGTAAGGCTTGGCTCTTTGTTATAGGTTTTGTTTTGGGTGCGATTAGTATGACCATAGGAGTTGGTGGTAGTATCTTGCTTGTTCCCATCTTGGTTGGTTTTTTACATGTGCCACTAAAAAAAGCTATATCTGCGGGCCTGTTTTTCGTGGTTTTTTCATCTATTGCAGGGCTCATATCTCATGCAAAAATAGGGCATGTTAATTTTGAGGCAGGAATTATAATAGGCTTGGCATCTCTATTTGGAGTCTATCTTGGCATCCATTTAAAAGATAGGGTAGATATTGTGCTGCAAAAAAGACTTCTTGTTATTTTTTACTTTTTAGTCGTGGCATATTTAATACAAAGAATTTTTACTTAGGAATTTAAAATGAAAAAAGATTATATTACGATAACTGGTGCGAGAGAGAATAATTTAAAAAATATTAACTTACAAGTCCCAAAAAACTCTCTTGTTGTGATGACAGGAATCAGTGGAAGTGGAAAGTCAACTCTAGCCTTTGATACACTTTATGCAGAGGGACAAAGAAGATATATGGAGTCTTTGTCATCTTATGCAAGGCAGTTTTTAGACCGTGTTGGAAAGCCTGATGTTGATAAGATTGAAGGACTTACTCCTGCTATTGCGATAGATCAAAAAACAACTTCAAAAAACCCTCGCTCAACAGTTGGGACTATTACGGAGATATATGACTATTTTAGACTTTTATATGCAAGAGTTGGTGTGCAACACTGCCATAAATGCCAAAAAGTTATCTCACAAATGTCAGCAGCAGATATCATAGCCGAGGTTGCAAAACTTCCTGAGGGCGCAAAACTAGCACTTTTAGCTCCGCTTGTTCGTGAGAAAAAAGGTTCATACGCTGATTTGCTTGAATCTTTAGTTCATAAAGGTTATGTAAGAGCTATGATAGATGGCGTGATGGTAAGACTCGATGAAGAGATAGAGCTTAGCAAGACTAAAAAACACACCATCAAAGTTGTTATAGATAGAGTGGTTGTAAAGGCTGAAAACAAAGAGCGCATAGCATCTGATGTTGAGAAGGCTCTAAAGGAGAGTTATGGGGAGCTGGAGATTGATATATTAAACCATGAAGAACTTGGTTTAAAACAAAGCAATATCCACTATAGTGAGCATAACGCTTGTTTTGATTGTAAGATAAGTTTTGACCCACTTGAACCACTTTCATTTTCATTTAACTCTCCAAAAGGTGCTTGTAGTGAGTGTGATGGCTTAGGTCTTCGCTACGCACTTGATTATGAGAAGATCATAGATATTGACCTCTCAGTTGAAAAAGGAGCTGTAAAAATAGTCTATGGCTTTAACAAGGGCTACTATTTTACATTTTTAAAAGGCTTTTGTGAACATAACGAGATAGATATAACTGTGCCTTACTCAGAGCTTCCAGAACATCAGAAAAAAGCGATACTTCATGGTGGAATAGAAGAAGTCACCTTTCTTTGGAAAAATCATCCAGTAAAGAGAATGTGGCCTGGAATCGTAAAAATAGCTTATGATATGTTCAAAGATGAAAAAGAGTTAGCTGATTATATGAGTGAGAAGACTTGTAATATTTGTGAGTCACATAGATTAAAAAGAGAGTCTTTAGCTGTTAGAGTAGGAAACAAAGGCATTGCAGAGATTTTAGATATGCCCATCTCTAAAACTTATGAGTGGTTTGCAGATAGTAAAAACTTTGAGTACTTTAATGCTCAAAATACACAAGTAGCACAGCCTATACTAAATGAGATAAGAGAGAGACTCTACTTCTTACACGATGTTGGACTTGGCTATATAACGCTAGGGCGAGATGCAAGGACAATAAGCGGTGGAGAGGCTCAAAGGATTCGTATAGCATCTCAGATTGGTAGCGGTTTAACAGGGGTTTTATATGTTCTTGATGAGCCAAGTATTGGACTTCACGAGAGAGATACAAAAAAACTTATCCGTACACTAAGAAGTCTTCAAGAAAAAGGCAATAGTGTTATAGTTGTTGAGCATGATAAAGAGACGATTGAAAATGCTGACTATATTGTAGATATTGGTCCTGGGGCTGGAAAGTTTGGTGGAGAAGTTGTTTTTAGTGGAACACTAGATAAGCTTAGAGCTGCCGATACACTTACTTCCGACTACCTCTATGGAAGAAAAAAGATAGAGTACTTCTATAGACGCCCTCAAGAGAAGTTTATAGAGATAAAAAATGTAACTCTAAATAATATCACGGATCTCAGTGCGAAGATTCCACTAAATAACTTTGTTTGTATAACTGGAGTTAGTGGAAGTGGAAAGAGTTCACTGATGCTTCAAACTCTGCTTCCAACCGCAAGAGAGCTTTTAAATCACGCTAGAAAAGTAAATAAAGTAGCAGGTGTTGAGATTACAGGGTTAGAACATGTTGATAAGGTTATATATCTTGATCAAAGCCCAATAGGGCGAACTCCAAGGTCAAATCCAGCAACTTACACAGGCGTAATGGATGAGATAAGAAACCTTTTTTCTCAAACAAAAGAGTCTCAAATAAGAGGATATACCACTTCAAGATTTAGCTTTAATGTAAAGGGCGGCAGATGCGAGAAGTGTCAAGGTGAGGGCGAGATAAAGATAGAGATGCACTTTTTACCAGATATCATGGTGAAGTGCGATACTTGTCATGGTACAAGATATAATCAACAAACTTTAGAGGTTCTTTACAAAGGTAAAACTATCTCTGATGTTCTTAATATGAGCGTTGATGAAGCTTTTGAGTTTTTTAAACCCATCCCAAAAATCCATCAAAAGATGCAAACTCTAGTCGATGTAGGACTAGGTTACATAACACTAGGACAAAATGCAGTAACGCTCTCAGGCGGAGAGGCTCAAAGGATAAAACTAAGTAAAGAGCTTAGTCGTAAAGATACAGGTAAAACACTCTACATCTTAGATGAGCCTACAACAGGGCTTCACTTTGCAGATGTTGACAGACTTACTAAAGTTTTACATCACTTTGTAGAGCTTGGAAATAGTGTTTTGATAATAGAACACAATTTAGATATGATTAAGAATGCTGACTGGATTATAGATATGGGTCCAGAGGGTGGATCTGGCGGTGGACTTATCATCGCTGAGGGCTCTCCAGAGGATTTGATTAAAAACTATAAAAAAACCAAGAGCTATACGGCTGAGTATCTCATAAAAGAGTTGCAAACTTTAAAGTAACACACTTCTTTAAGAGTTGCAAACTTTAAAGTAACACACCTCTTTAAGAGGTGCAAAGCCTTGCAAACTTTAAAGCTCCACATCCCTTTTGGAAGCGAGGTTTTAACCTCGTAGATAGGGTTTATATAAGTTACACATCGGCTTTGAATCCGAACAGTACGAAGCTGAAGCATCGCTTCCAAAAGCCATGCGAACTTTGAAGCTCTAGATCTTGATTTGCTATATAATGTTAAGATCGTAAGTTATAGTTAAGATTTTAGGAAAAAACATGGATAAAACATTTGAAGAGTCATTAGAATTTAGGCACGCTTGTAAGATTTTTGATGAGTCAAAAAAGATACCACAAGAAGATTTGGAGTTTATCTTAGATGCAGGGCGAAGAGCTCCATCATCTTTTGGTATGGAGGCTTGGAAGTTTTTAGTTATAACAAACGAAGAACTAAAAGCAAAGCTAAGACCACATTGTTGGGATCAAGTTCAGATAACTTCTTGTTCGCATCTAGTGGTTATTTTAGCTGGTATTGAGAGTGTAAAACCAGAGTCTGGCATCCCAAAGAAAAGATTTGCAAGAAGAGAGATGCCAGAAGATAAGTTAGAGTTTTATCTTAATCTTTATGCAAATCATCTAAAAGAGACACTAGGTAGTGATGAGAATATCTACGCTTGGACTGCTAAACAGACTATATTTGCAGCTGCAAATATGATGAGTGCAGCGGCCGTTAAAGGTGTTGACTCTTGTCCTATAGAGGGTTATGACAAAGATGCGGTTGAGGCTCTATTAAAGCTCGATAAGTCTAAGTTTAGACTCTCAATGCTTCTTCCTTTGGGCTACAGAATAAACGAGCAGTCAACGCAGTTAAGACTTAGTTACGATGAAGTTGTTGAGTGGATAGACTAGGGAGTCATAAAGTTATGCTTTAAATAGACTCAGCCATTAGTTTTAAATTTGAAATTCTGGCTTCTTTTTCAGGATGATTTTCAAAATCATCCTCTTCCTTTTTGTCATAGTGCGGACTGTCCTCTATATTAGCTATAAAATTATTTGTATGTACTGTTTTCTTGTTAGGAATAAAGGCATTAATTGTTTTTAGACCACAAGAATCTGCTTCTAATTCTTGTTCTTGTGCATACATTTCAAACCCCTTTTCAATTATTTCAGGAGTCATTAACGCAGTTAAAACTTTTTTGTCGGTATCCTTAGATTGCATTTGTTTAATCATTTTAGTAATATCTGTTACATTATCATAGGTTGAGATTAATCTAAACTGAATTTCTTTTGTAGGATGTCGCTTTGATACATGTGCTAATTCATGTGATAAAACAGTTTCATACATTTCATTTTCTATATAATCTTCACTAATAAAAATATATCCATATGGCAAAGATTCTGCTTTTTTTGTAGTTGATAAAATGTGAAATTTAATATCATAAGGATATGATAGATTGTTTTGCTCTAAATAATTGTTGTATTTTGATAAAAACTGATCAAGTTTTTTGTACATTGTTTTGTATTTTTTATTCTTAGTTGTTTTTAAAATAACATCTCCTGATTTTAGTCTATCATCATAAATTTTTTTAGCATAAAGTTCTTCAATCTCTAAAGGTATCCAAAGATAATTTTTTGAAAGGTTTTCTGCTAATTTTTTCACATCATCTTTGCTAAATGATGTAGAGGTAGAATTGTTTTTATTCATGAAACTCGTAATCTTTGAAGAGTTGGAAACACCATAAGTTCCTAATGTCATAAATAAACCTTCTAAGTTAACATCATAACTTTCAAAAAGATTTTTACACTCTTTATCGACTTGAATAGTGCTTACTTCTCCATCCATACCAAGAGCTGAAGCCCCGTTTTTTACAATGCCTCCTAAACTACTAAAATCAAAAGCAACAGCACTACAAACTAATATGGCTGATAATAATATTTTCTTCATCTAACTCTCTCCTAAAATTTTGTTTCTATTATAAATTAATCCATATTGATCAAAAAGAATACTTTTAATAAATTTTTTTGCTTTTTCATCTGTAATCTCTTTTGATAACTCTTTATATTCTTGGTTTATAGCATTATGAGTCACTTTATCTAAAATATCAAAAGAACCTTTGTGTATAACGCCATCTAAGATAAGTACCCAATCATATTTTTTATCATACTCTAAAGTTTTTTTTTCGATTTCTATAAAATTTTTTTCAGAAGTACAGCTTAAAATTTTTTTGTCATTTTGCGATATAATCAATTCAATAGAGTAGTTTTTATCAAAAAATATTGAAATATTTTCTTCTGGTTTTAATAAGCTTCCCACCGGCATACCTGTCTCTTTTGTGAGATTTCCAAATCGTTTGACTCCGAAACTTACTTTTGTATTATTAGAAAAAGACAATAAGCGTTCGAAATTTAGTGATTTCTTGTCTATGCTACCAATTTCATATGATTGTGATTTAAAAATCTTTTTGCATCCCATTGACATATTTTTAAAATAGCAAATACTAATATCTTCAAGTGCTTCAATTTGTGTACATTCTTCTAACCCAACAGGATATTTAATTACACCATCACACTTATACCCATTTTTAGAATCTCCCATAATTAACACTTTCGCATTAATACTGCTCAAAAGTAAGCAGCTAAGTAACAAAATAAACTTTAACATTTTAGTCTCCTAATATTTTCTAAATAACCATACAAAGACCATGCACGCCAGCTACAACTAAGGTAGCTTTAATAGCATGAACGATATAAATATATTTATCATTTTTTTGAGATGATTCTTTTTCTCCTAATCCGATAATTGCGTCTATAAACATTCCAATTAACAAAGGAATCGGATTTAACCATAAATACAGATTGTGGAATAAATATGCTGTAATCCTTAAAGATATAATAAAGTATATTACCATAATAAAAAGTGCAAGTAAATTATAAAATGTTATCCTACTTTGCAAACTACTTTTAGCTCTTGCGTTTAAAACAATTTTAATTAACATACCAAAAGTTAACCCTAGTATTAAATCAAATATAATTAAGGTCATAAGAACATTGTCATGGTCGATTTTATGCCCTAATGTATAGTAAATACTGTTTAAAATCTCTACCCCAAATTTCTCACCATTTGGAGTAATATATATATCATTAAATCCATAGCCACCGCCTAAGAAAATTGTTTTGTCTGCAAAGTTATATTTTTTTAATTCATTAAAATTATTTAACAAAAGTGTACTTTCATCAATCATTTGATAATTAATAGGAATAGAATCAGACATATTATATTGCAGAATATTTTTTTCTATAATAGAATTTATTTCTTTAAAACTATCAATGGTTTGCAAACAAGTTTGATTAGCTTTGTCTGCATTAAAAGCTGATAAAGCTATGTGACTGCTATAATCTTTATACTGTAAAACAGAGCCAATTTCATTGAAAATAAAGGGGAACCCAAAATTAATATTATTTTGACACATATATTGAAACCACTGATGTTTTAAAGTTTTGTTTTCATGAGTGTGTGCAATAAAAGCAAATGGTAAAAAGATACTTGTTTGTTGTGAATAGTTAATTAATGTAGAGTAGAGATGTTGATTTATACTTCCATATTGTTGGGTAAAATTATAATCAGGTGAAATATCTAAATCTAAAATTAAGTTTTTTGGATTTTGTTCTAAAATAGACTCAACTAATACACTTAAAAGATCTTTATCTAAAGGTGTTTGTGCATTAAATTCCTTTTCAAATAAAGTATTACTTATTAAAATGACAATTGAATCACTACTGTGAGAATAGGGTTTTTTTTCATTGGTATTGTATGCACTTTCTATATTTCTTAAAACAGTAGAGTGAACAATGTCAAAATATCCCAATTTAGTATCTAGGATATAAACAATTCCATTAACAAAAAAGAATGAATATAATACAGATAAAAATACAGATTTTTTAATATATCTATAAGCAAATTTACACATATAGTATCTTATACTATATTTAAAATAATTATTTAAGTTTTTAATAAAACAAAAATTAATAATTGAAATATGTTACATTAATATACATAATAATATTGTATGGATATAAAAACATTAAAGTAATATGTGTAGTGCTTAAGCAATCTGAGCTAACAATTTTGATTTAGAATGCAAAGCTAACCTAAGCTAAAATTAGAGATTAGTTGAATTATCACCTAAAAGCCTTTGATATGACTTTCTTAAGGTTTAAAAGTGTATAACAAAGTGCTAAAATTATAGTAAATAATTAAATAGAGGAGTTAGTTATGAAAGTAGTTTATATGTCAATATTGAGTCTTTTTTTACTTGCTGGTTGTGCAACAAACAAAGGTCCTGAATATGATGGAAGTAGTTACAATCAAATGAAGCGTATTGAGATAGGAAAAGTAGTAGAACAAAAACTTGTAGTTATCAAAGATGATGGTTCAGGTAAGTTTTTAGGGGCTGTCGTAGGTGCAGTTTTAGGCTCAACTGTAGGTAGAGGAGCTGGAACAACATTAGCGATGTTAGGTGGCGGTTTAGCTGGTGGATATGCTGGGCATGAAGTAGGAAAGGCTAATGGGGCGGAACTTACAGTAGAACTACAAAGTGGTGAGATGGTTGTAGTTGTTGTTAAGGGAAGCGAAAATATTGTAGTAGGTGACCGTGTTAAAATCATTAAAGATGGCAACAAAGTAGCTAGAGTGGATAAGATAATCGACTAAGTTTTGCTTTAAAAACTAAGTGTATAATTACAAAAAAATTTAAAGGTCAATTAAATGTCAACATATGTTTTTGGACACACAAATCCAGACTCTGACTCTATAGTCGGAGCAATCTCTTTAGCTTATCTTAAAAACAAAATCGGTGAAAATTGTGTAGCTACTCGTCAAGGTGAAATATCTCCTGAGACGGAGTTTATACTAAACAAGTTTGGCGGTGCTGTGCCAGAACTTAAGACCTCTTATGCAGGTGAGAGTGTTTACTTGGTTGATTTCTCAGACTTAGCTCAAGCACCAAAAGACATTATGGAAGCTACTATTTTAGGGATTTATGACCACCATAAATTAGGAGATATTACTACTTCTACGCCACTAGAGTGTTGGATACGACCTATTGGCAGTTCTAACACTGTTATAAAAGAAGCGTTTGACTATCACGGGGTTGAAATCCCAAAAGATATAGCTGGGATGATGTTGTGTGCGATACTTAGTGATACTGTTATCTTTAAATCTCCAACATGTACAAAACTAGATACTAAAGCGGTTAAAGAGTTAGCAAAAATTGCTGGTATACAAGACTATAAAGCTCTTGGTATGGAGATGTTTATAGTAAAGTCGGCAGTAGAGGGAGCTAGTGCTAGAGAGTTAAATACTCGTGACTATAAAGAGTTTGTTATGGGTGATGCAAAACTTGGGATTGGGCAACTTGAAGTAGTAGATCTTAGTGTTTTTGATAGTATAAAAAATGATTTATTTGAAGATATGAAGAAGCTAAAAGAAGAGGGCAATCTTCATAGCGTTATCATTCTCTTAACGGACATCATGAAAGAGGGCTCGCAGATGCTAGTAGTTAGTGATGATGAGAGCAAGATAGAAAAGGCTTTTGGGTGTAGCCTAGAAAACTCTCAAGTTTGGCTTGATGGAGTACTTAGCCGTAAAAAGCAAGTTATTCCATTTCTTCAAGCACAGTTTTAATTTTACTGGATTAAAAATCTATTAAAATAAACATCTTCTATCTCTCCCTCGGAGAGGTAGGCATTTATATTTTTAACTAGCTCTTTTTTCATTCTATGGTTTGATACTCTGGCACTATTTGAGTTTGAAAAAGTATGAATGACAGCATCTCTTAAGATATCGCCTTTAGCTAAGATCTCATTTTTAGCAGCTCCTGTACTTATCCAAGCATTTTTATTTTTCTCTTTATATTTTAGTGATATGTTGAGTATAAGCTTTTTATCCCCAGCAATATTTACAGTAAAGTCACCTAGATTTGCCATTGTAGAGCTTTTTACAGTCACTCTATTAGTGTAAAATCTCTCTTTTGCAAACTCCTGTTTTTTCTTTGATGGATTATGCATATTATCTCTAACATTGCCGATACCGTAATCCTCTTCATTGTATTTTTTTAAGTTTTTAAAGTCTGAAGTTGAGACACCATAAAAGATGAGTAAAACTAGAAGGGCTACTAAGGTAAGCCAGATTATTGATAAGATTATTTTTTGTAACATAATTCACCTACTCAGCATAAAGATATCTTTTTATCTTTTTAGTTGGAGTCTCTACAAATGGTTCTATCTGTTCTATAAACTTAACTATTTTAGAAGAAGATGCTACTTGGCTATTTACTCTAAGACGTAACTCTTCTAAAAACTCTGTTATCTCTTCTTTGACCATTATATCAGTGTTTTTATCTGCATGAAACCTTTTATCTAGGAGTTCATAATTTAAGTGGACTCTTGCTACTAATTTGGAGTTTTGCTCTAAAACCAGTGAATCAAGCACAGCTTCATCTTGGTTTATGATGGATTCAAGTTGCTCAGGGTAGATATTTTTTCCATCCGAACCTATGATGACATTTTTGCTTCTTCCTCTAATAAAGAGATAACCATCCTCATCTATATAACCTAAATCTCCAGTTAAAAACCAACCATCTTTCAACACCTCATCAGTTTTTTCTTTATCTTTGTAATATCCTAGCATCACACTAGGTGAAGATGCCATAATTTCTCCCTCTTTAGTGATGGGGTCTGGATCTTTTATCTTAAGCTCTACACCGTAAAAAGCAGGGCCTGTTGATCTAAACTTTGGTTGTAGGTTTATGTTTGTACCAGCTAAGAGCGGTGCAGTTTCAGTTAAGCCATAGCCCACAGTGTATGGAAATTCTGCTTCTATAAGAAACTTTTCAACATATGGAGCCAGAGCTGCTCCGCCTATGCCAAAAAACCTAAGTCTGCCACCAAAAGTCTCTAAAAGTTTTTTACCAGCTACCTTGTTTAGCCTCTTTCGTAGATAGCTGTTTTTATAGAGATTTCTCATAATAAAGGAGTTAGTAAGCTTTGGTAAGACTCTGTTTTTGTAAATCTTTTCTATAATAAGAGGCACGCTTAGCATCATAGTTGGTTTTACTATCTCAAAAGCCTTTAGTAAAACGCTAGGAGTTGGTGTCTTGTCGATGTAGACTACACTTGAGCCGTGAAGTATGGGAACGATCAAACCAACTGTACACTCATAGGTATGAGCTAGTGGAAGTATGGATAAAAAGACATCATCTTTTGTTATCTCTAAGATAGAATGAGTTGAGAGGGCATTTGTTACAATGTTTTTGTGGCTTAGCATCACACCTTTTGAGTGACCAGTTGTACCAGATGTGTATATGATGGCTGCTAAATCCTCCTCTTTTATCTCTTTTGGAGTTTGGTTTGAAAATTTTTGTGCCATCTCTTTAGTTTTTGTTCTAAGTCCACTAAGATAACTTTTATTTATAGACTCATCGATGATTTTAAGACTGTCTAACTCTATAGCAAACTCTAAGTAAGTATCACTGCTCTCTTCTAGTGTGCTTAGATGCTTATGAGACACAAAGGCTGCTTTTGCCTCAGAATGGCGGAGTATGTGAAGAACCTCTGAGGGATGAAAGTCTGGAAGAACAGGAACTATAACTGCACCTATGTAAGTTACACTAAAGTAAGCTATAGCCCAGTTTGGCATATTTTGGCTAAGAAGTAGTACTTTATCTCCATGAGAGATGCCATTTTCTTGAAGTAGTTTTGCCATCTCATGAACTTTTTGCCCAAACTCCTTGTAAGTCATGGGTGTCTCTGAGAGTTTACTTAGTACATCACACTCTTTATATAGTAGTATAGAGCGATTTAGTAGATTTGGAAGTGTGTAGTTATCTAAGTTTTTATAGGGGTATATCATAACTAATCTCTTATTTTAAATTGATTGAGTACTATTATACTTAAAAAGAGATATTTTGAGTAGAAGAAGCAAAAATAAACAGCCAGCACGAAATACCGTTACATTTAGCCAGAGAGATTTTCTTCCAACAACTAAAGAAGAGATGGATGCTTTAGGCTGGGATAGATGCGATATTATCCTAGTTAGTGGTGATGCTTATATAGACTCTCCTTTTATTGGTGTGGCAATGGTTGGGCGGATGCTAGAACGCATGGGATATAGAGTTGGCATGATAGGCCAGCCCGATATTAACAGCGATAGTGATATAAAAAGACTTGGCGAGCCTAGGCTCTACTGGGGTGTGAGTGGCGGAAGTGTTGATAGTATGGTTAGTAACTACACAGCTACAAAAAAGTTTAGAAATACAGATGACTATACGCCAGGTGGGAAAAACGATAAAAGACCAGATAGGGCTTTGAGCGTTTACTGCAACCTTATAAGAAGATATTTTAAAGATACAGTTCCTTTGGTAATAGGCGGCATCGAAGCATCTCTTAGACGAGTTAGTCACTATGATTACTGGCAAGATAGACTTAAAAAACCAATACTCTTTGACTCAAAAGCTGATGTGCTTATCTATGGAATGGGTGAAATTGCACTAGAACAACTTACAAAAGCCATAGAAAACAAAAGTGACTACACACACATTAGAGGAGTTTGTTATATCTCAAAAGAGCCAAATCTAGAGTATATACAGCTTCCATCGCATCAAGAGTGCGTGGATGATAAAGAGCGATATATTGACCTTTTTGATGATTTTTATGACAACAATGACCCCATAAGTGCAAAAGGACTCTGCCAACCTGTAGATGCACGGTTCTTAATCCAAAATCCACCGTGTGACTATTTAAATGAACAAGAGATGGATGCTAACTCAAATCTTCCTTTTACAAGAGAGTTGCATCCTTACTACGCAAAGATGGGAAAAGTGAAGTGTTTGGAGACTATAAAGTTCTCCATCATGACTCATCATGGATGCTGGGGAGAGTGTAACTTTTGTGCTATTGGTGTTCATCAAGGTAGAACCATAAGAACTAGAACAGAAGAGAACATTCTCAAAGAAGCAAAAGATTTTAATAAGTATAAAGATTATAAAGGCATCATAAGTGATGTTGGTGGTCCAACTGCAAATATGTACGGTTATGAGTGTGGTAAAAAGCTTAAAAAAGGCACTTGTGATGACATACGATGCGTAGATGCCGACAGACTTTGTAAGGTTATGCATGTGGATCACTCAAGAAACATTAATCTACTTAGAAAAGTAAGAGAAGTTGAGGGTGTAAGAAAAGCTTTTGTTGCATCTGGAGTTAGATATGACCTAATTACTGCTGATAAAAAACATGGTTACTCATACTTAAAAGAGATGGTGGATCATCATATATCTGGGCAGATGAAAGTAGCACCTGAACATACACAGCAACATGTCTTAGAACTTATGGGCAAACCCGGTAAAGAGACGCTAGTTGACTTTAAAAAGATGTACGATAGACTAAACAAAGAGTCAGGTAAAAATCAGTTTTTAACCTACTATCTTATAGCTGCACACCCTGGATGTGAAGAAAAAGATATGCATGAGCTAAAACGTTTTACTACAGATGAGCTAAAGATGAACCCAGAACAAGCGCAAGTTTTTACTCCCACTCCTAGCACTTACTCCGCAGTTATGTACTACACAGAGCTAGACCCTAAAACAAGAAAGAAGATTTTTGTAGAAAAAGATACAAAAAGAAAAGAGAAACAAAAGCAGATAGTTGTAGCAAAAGACTGCTTTAAAAGCGGGTTTGCATCATAA
>Ga0265295_1002397_pt1 | contig 29875 bp, 27 predicted proteins | sample Munlansysbiofilm_FD_192503 | JGI IMG/M metagenome (GOLD analysis project Ga0265295, IMG submission 192503) | Leachate microbial communities from a municipal landfill in Southern Ontario, Canada - Methane capture system biofilm | ecosystem: Engineered > Solid waste > Landfill > Unclassified ... | reverse complement strand
CCCTCCATAAAGGTACCCCTGGTCCTGCTTGCGACAGGCGCAATCGTGCTGAGCATGGCCGTGCCCTGGATCTACACCGTACTTGTGGAGCCCGTGGTGACTTCATACAGGCCGGGCCTTTTTGTCGAACCATTCACAACCGGCGCCTTTGGTCTTACCAGCGGCGTAGGCGCCTTTTACGTTCTCCCTGTATTCCTTGTCTCCATACTTGCCTATCTTCTGGCTGTCCTGGCATCGAAAAAGGGTGGCCATCGGGTCATCAGCGCCCCATACATGTGTGGAGAACACTATCACGATCCGACGCAGCCCAAGTTCAGGAGCCATATGAATTCCTGGAGAGATTATCTCGCCGGTAACGTTTACCTCCATGAATTCATCGGTGAAGAAAAGATATCATATTGGATTAACATTCTATCACTCATCATTCTGATAGTAATGTTCGGGGAGGTTGTTCGATGAGCACAGTGGACGTAATTGCAGTTATTGCCGCGGTTCTTTTGTCACCATTAATCGGCGGCCTGGTAACCGGTCTCGATCGTAAGGTTACCGCCAGGCTGCAGGGACGTTACGGTCCCCCCATACTCCAGCCTTTTTACGATGTGTTCAAGCTGTTCGGCAAGGAACGGATGGTGGTCAACTACTGGCAGATATTCTGTGCTTACATGTATCTGTCGGCCAATATTCTGACGGTTGTGCTTCTTGCGCTTCAGTCCGACCTTCTGCTCATCTTCTTTGTCCTGGCGGTGGGTGGCGTTTTCCTGGTCATCGGCGCACTGGCGGCGGAATCACCCTACAGCCAGGTCGGCGCGCAGCGTGAACTGATCCAGATGCTGACCTATGAGCCCCTGATTATTCTCGTTTTCGTCGGGATATATCTGGAAACGGGCAGCTTCAAGATCTCCCAGATAGTATCTACATATCACCAACCGCTTCTTATTTCCCTGCCCCTGCTTTTTGTCGTACTGGGGTATGCATTTGTTATCAAACTTCGCAAGTCTCCGTTTGACCTTTCCAGTTCGCACCATGGCCACCAGGAACTGGTCAAGGGAGTCATGACTGAATACTCCGGCCCTTATCTTGGCGTCATCGAGATCTCCCACTGGTACGAAACGGTCTTTATCCTCGGGCTATGCGCGCTCTTCTGGCATACAAACTATCTCTGGATGGCTGTTCTCATTGTTGTCACGTATTTCGGCGAAGTCCTTGTTGACAACATTACGGCGCGCCTGACCTGGAGATGGATGCTTCCCCATGCCTGGACCGGGGGATTGCTCATGTCTTTTGCCAATTATTTCTGGATCTACGCGAAGCTGAAATAGAAATCGACTTTCGGAACGCGATGTAGAAATGCTTTTTCCAGCTCGAGTGAAAAGAGGTTAATGATTATGAGTCTTATATCAACATCACGAGTAAAATCTCCCTGGCTTATCCACTTTGACTGTGGGAGTTGCAACGGTTGCGATATTGAAGTCCTGGCATGTCTGACCCCGGTCTATGATATTGAAAGATTCGGGATTATAAATGTCGGAAATCCCAAGCATGCTGATATCCTGGTGGTTACAGGGACCGTCAATCACCGGAACAAGAAGGCTCTCAAGAATATTTATGATCAGATGCCGGAGCCGAAAGTTGTCGTTGCCATCGGCGCGTGCGGAACATCAGGCGGTGTTTTTCGTGAGGCCTACAACGTCGTCGGCGGTGTTGACCAGGTGATCCCTGTTGACGCGTATGTATCGGGTTGCGCCCCCAAGCCGGAAGCCATAATCGACGGCGTCGTTATTGCTCTGGGCAAGCTGGCGGAGAAGGGGAAGAAGGTCGATCAGGGCATCTTTGAACGCCTGGAAAAGACCCAATTGGCCATAAAGGCTCGCTAGAAAAGAAACAGGGAGGCTTGTTCCATGATAGATAGTTCGGTTGGCGTAACGGAAGAGAATACGGCGGAGGTCCGCCCCGATGAGGTCATCACCCAGTCAAGGGTGTTGAAGGACGAAGGATTCAGATTTATTACCATGTCTTCCACGGAGCTTGAAGACAGCGTGTGCGTGCTCTATCACTTTGACAAGGACCTGGAGCTCAGGAATCTCAAGGTGCACGTTCCCAAGGGCAGCAAGATATCGAGTGTGGCATCGGTTTACTCCTGCGCCTTTCTCGTGGAAAATGAAATAAAAGAGCATTTCGGCGTTGAATTCGACGGCATCCCACTGGATTTTCAGGGGATGCTGTACAGTGATGAAGAGGTACAGAAAACACCTTTCTGTAATATCGGCATCAAGAGGGCTTGAGCGCGGGATGCCGCGGCAAGACGCCGGGATAGGGTAGAGAGTTAAATTCATGCACGCTGTTCAGGAATAGGAGGCATACTACATGGCTAGGACAGTTTTACCTTTCGGGCCGCAGCATCCGGTTTTGCCGGAACCGCTGCATCTGACCCTTTCGATTGAGGATGAGATTGTAAAAGAGGCAATTCCCAAGTTGGGCTATGTTCATCGGGGGTTGGAAAAGCTCGCGGAGATACGTGATCACAACCAGATGATATATATTGTGGAGCGCGTGTGCGGGATCTGCAGTTGCCTGCACGCCCTCTGCTACTGCCAGGGGATTGAGAAACTGATGGGTCTGGAAGTGCCTGAAAGAGCCAGGTATCTCCGCACGATCTGGGCTGAGATGCACAGGATCCACAGCCATCTTCTCTGGCTGGGCCTGTTCGCGGACGCGTTCGGTTTCGAGAGTCTTTTCATGCAGTTCTGGAGAATACGGGAAAGGATCATGGACCTCCAGGAGGAGACCGCTGGAAACCGTGTTATCCTTTCGGTGAACCAGGTGGGCGGCGTAAGAAGGGACATTTCCGACGAGGCCGCCAAATGGATACAGGACACCATCACGATTGTAGAAAAGGAACTCCTGCAACTCAAATCGACGATACTCGATGATTCAACGGTCAAGATCAGGACGGTGGGCAAGGGTATCCTTACAAAGGAAAAGGCGTATGAACTGGGCGCCGCTGGCCCGACCCTCCGCGGGAGCGGAATTGCTCAGGATATGAGGCAGACGGGGTATGCCGCATATTCGGAGCTGGATTTCGCTCCGGTGGTTGAAACCGATGGTGACTGTTATGCGCGCACGGCAGTAAGATTCAAAGAAGCACTACAGTCTATCGACCTTCTTCGTCAGTGTTTTGCCAAGATTCCTCAAGGTGAACTGTCGGTAAAACCGAAGGGTCTCCCTACCGGTGAGGTGGTGAGTCGCGTTGAACAGCCCCGCGGCGAATGTTTATACTATATCCGGGGGGCGGGCAAGAAGTTCCTGGAGAGGGTCAGGATACGCACACCGACGTTCGCGAATATTCCCCCTCTCCTGGAGATGCTGCCGGGGTGCGATCTAGCCGACGTCCCGATCCTTATTTTGACCATAGATCCATGCATCAGTTGTACGGAACGCTAATCAACGGGAGAATTCACCATGTTTATGACCAAGATAGTTTTGAAAAACCTCTTCACTAAATACGCCACGCGGCTTTACCCCTTTCAAAAGAAGGAGCCGTTTCAACACTCAAAGGGCGAGCTGAAGATTATCATGGAGAAGTGCATCCTGTGCGGCGTATGCCAGATGAGGTGTCCGTCCCAGTGCATAAAAGTAGACAAGCAGGCAAAGACGTGGAAAGTGGACCCCTTTGCCTGCGTCTATTGCGGTGTCTGCGTTGATGCATGTCCCGTCAAGTGTCTCTACCAGGAAAGCCAGTACAGGGCCCCGCTTCCTGAAAAAGACACGATACTCCATGTCCAGCAGCCCAAGGAAGCTGCTGAGCCGGCGAGTTAAACATGCACGAATTGTCAGTTACGGAAGGTCTGATCCGGATTGTCACTGACGAGGTTAAAAAAAAAACCTTCCCAGGGTAACGGCAATAACCCTGGTCGTAGGTGACCTGGCCAGCATTGTTGATGACTCGGTTTCCTTTTATTTCAAGATCATGACCAGGGGCACGCCCCTGGAAAGCGCTGAACTGCTTTTCAAGCGGGTTGCGCCCGAGTTTAAGTGCACAGCCTGCAATCGTGTCTTTACGGGGCGCTCCATAGGCGTTCTCTGCCCGGATTGCGGTGCCAGGAGCATGGTGGCCGGCAAAGGGCGGGAATTCTACATTGAAAGCATAGAGGTTGATGATGGCGCGGATTGAGATTAAAAGAAATATCCTTGAGGCCAACGATAATCTGGCCCTCCGCAACCGGGAGTTTTTTCTGTCAAACGATGTGCTGGCGGTAAATATCATGGCGGCGCCGGGCGCCGGCAAGACCAGCGCCATACTGAAAACAATTGAAATGCTCCCGGATTGTTACGCGTTTGCGGTGATCGAGGGAGACCTGGCATCAAGGATAGACGCGGATGTAATGGCCGCGAAAGGGATACCCGTCGAGCAGATCAATACCGGTAATATGTGCCATCTGGATGCAAACATGATAGGCGCCGCAGCGAAGAAATTTACTTACGGGCGTCCGACCGTTCTTTTCATAGAAAACGTCGGCAACCTGGTGTGCCCTTCGGAGTTTTCCCTCGGGGAGGATCTGAACATAGTCATTGCCAGCACTACGGAAGGGCATGATAAGCCGTACAAGTATCCGTCCATCTATCTCAGGGCGGATGCCGTAATCATAAACAAGACGGACCTTGCGAAGGCCATGGAGTTCGACGGGGAGATGTTTCGTGAAGGAATCTCCTCGGTCAGACCTCTGCCGCCGATTTTCGAGATATCCTGCAGGACCGGAAGCGGCCTGGAAGATTGGGTTACATGGCTCTCTGGGCAATGTAGATTGAAATTCGGGCCAAATGGAAGACAGTCTGAGAGATAATAAAAATAGATTCAGAGAAATAATCAAAAAACTTGACACATCGGACCGCATTTTCTATCATTAAGGTTCACTTTACGGGCCTATAGCTCAGCTGGCTAGAGCCACCGGCTCATAACCGGTAGGTCCCAGGTTCGAATCCTGGTGGGCCCACCAACCTGATCAACGGGACGATTGGGGATGCCTGTACGGTGCCAGGATACTAAAAATAGCGACTCGAAAGAGGAGAAAAGAGTGCAATTCAACAAGAATGCACTCTTTTCTTTTGGCTGGGAACATGAACCCCAGAATTTCAGATATTGTTGAAATAATAGATGTTATCGCTCCATTTCGTCTGGCTGAGGAATGGGATAACGTGGGATTGCAAGTCGGTGACCCTGTAGCTAAGGCATCGAAGATCATGGTTTCACTGGATACGGGTGAAGAAGCCATCGATGCCGCCACAGACAACGGTTGCCAACTGCTTCTTACCCACCACCCCCTTATCCTTCATCCTCAAAAAATCGTTGACCTCGCTACCCCCTCAGGCCTTCTCCTCGCTAAAGCAATACGACACTCCCTCAACATAGTATCCCTGCATACCAATTATGATATAGCCCTCGGCGGTATCAATGACCTCCTCGCGGAGAGGCTCGGCCTCGTTTCTTCTGCTCCCCTAACTGTCGGTCACATGGAACACCTGGTAAAACTTGCTGTTTTCGTGCCTAAAGGACATGAAGAGAAGGTGATGGGGGCGCTTTTCAAGTTCAGCGGCTTCATAGGCAATTACAGTGAGTGCTCGTTTCTTACATCCGGGACCGGGACCTTCAGGCCGAATTCGGGCGCCAGACCGTTCATTGGTTCCATAGGTACCCGTGAATATGCTGAGGAGACGAAGATAGAGGTCTTGCTCCGTGAAAAGGATGTGGACGCCGTCATGGTGGCCCTCACTGCTGCACATCCCTATGAGGAACCGGCCGTCGATCTGTTCAGGCTGGCGAACAGGGGACCAAGGACGGGGCTTGGAAGGATAGGTGATATTCCTTGCCCCGTTTCCCTGAGGGAACTGGCTGCGCGCATAAAGGAGGAGTTTTCGCTGGAAGGCCTGCGTTACGTGGGAGACGGAGATCGTGTGATCAGAAAAATATCGCTGTGCGGTGGCAGCGGCGCTTCTCTCGTTAATCAGGCCAGCCGCCTCGGCGCCGATGTCCTGGTGACGGGAGATGTGAAATATCATGATGCGCGTGATGCCATGGGATTAGGGCTGGGCCTGATAGACATGGGACATTTTGCTTCGGAAATACTGATGGTGAACGGTTTGATAAAACGACTGGAGACAGAAATGCAGGCACGCGGCTTCATGGCGGAACTCATGGCGTGCGAAACGGAAAGGGACCCTTATCGGTACTTGTGATTCCGGCAGGGCAATCGAAATCAGTGTTTAGAGGAAAAAACAGGAGGTAGGTTTTGGGTAAGAACGTAAAGTTGCTGGCGCAGTTGCAGGAGATTGATCTGCGGATAGACTCCGCGCGTGGTGAAAAGCAGATCATGCAGGAAAGTGTCCTCTCCCTGGAAAAGAAGCTGGAGGATATGCGGGAAGAAATAGCCGGCAATAATGCCGGACTGGAGACCTTGGAGGGCGAAAAAAGGACTCTCGAAGAAAATCTGGCAGCGGAAACCGAGGCGGTGGCCAAATCGGAGGTCAGATTACGGGATATCAAGACCCAGAAAGAGTATCAGGCGGTATCCAAGGAGATAGCGGCCGCAAAGAAGGCGATCGGTGAAGTTGAAGAGCAGATCCTCCAGAAGATTAAAGAATGCGACGATCTGAAGTCGCTCATCCTTGAAAAGGAGGGGACGCTCAGGGAGCTTGAGGCATCGGCCGCCAGTCAAAAGGTTGAGTTGGGAGAGCGAATCTCAAAACTTGACGCACTTATAGGCAAAAGTCTTTCCTCCTGGGAGGAATCCGCCCAGGTAATTTCTCCTTCCATGATCAAAAAGTATATGAAGCTCAGAGAGAAGCGGCATGGGGTTGCCATTGCGGAAGCAAGGAACGGCTCGTGTCTCGGCTGCAATATGAATCTTCCGCCCCAGGTTTTCAACAGCCTGTACAAGGTTGATAATCTTGTGATTTGTCCCCATTGTCAACGGATGCTGTTTCTCAGGCCCCAAGGCGAGGAAGCCGCCAACTGATTCAGAATCCTTCGCTCCACGAGTGAAGAAGGAAGTACGGTTTCCCGTACTGAATCCAGAGATATCGTTTTGATGTTCCAGGGCTTGGTCGAAGCAGCCCGGATGGTCGCTGCCCGCCAGCGCGCTAAGGCTTGTGCGGGGAGAGGAAAGTCCGGGCTCCGAAGGGCATGGTGCTGGATAACGTCCAGCGGGGGTGACCCCAGGGAAAGTGCCACAGAGAGCAGACCGCCTGCCATAGCTTCGGCGAAGGCAGGTAAGGGTGAAAGGGTAAGGTAAGAGCTTACCAGGTCCGGCGGTGACGCCGGACGCTAGGTAAACCCCACCAGGAGCAAGGCCGAATAGGGGAGCGTGAAGGACTGCCCGTCCGTGCTTCCGGGTTGGCCGCTTGACGCCGCCGGTAACGGCGGCGCTAGATGAATGACCATCGTCCGCGACGGGGTGACCCGTCACGGAAACAGAACCCGGCTTATGGGCTGCTTCGACCAGGAATGTATTATGGCGGCATGTCGCCGCAAGGGGTTTTTTTTGACGGATCAGGAGATATGGGACCAGGCGGTTGCATTGGTCCGTGAGGAATATGCCGCCCTCTCCGTGGAGGCGAAAAGCGAAGTTCGGTTGGTTTGCGCCCTTATAAGAAGAAAAAAAGAGGAATTATATTCCATTGCCGAAAGCAGCGGCGCCCCTGGATTGTGTGCTGTATGCGGCGGGGCGTGCTGTTCTAAGGGTAAATACCATTTTACGGTTGTTGACCTTCTCGCGTATCTTTCGGAAGATTTCACGCTTTTCTCGCCGGACTTTTATGGTGGGCAATGCCCCTATCTCCATGAAGGAAGATGTCTCATGTCCCCGCAATTCCGTCCCTTGACCTGCATAATCTTTCACTGTGAGCCTCTGGAGAGAATGATGTCATGTGATGATTTCGGACGAATGTATTCTCTGGAACGGGAGTTGCGCGAATACTACAGGCGTCTGGAAGGTTTTTTCGGCAATCGTTTTTCACAGGGGCTTATCCTGAATTATACCGGCTATTTGCGGGGGCGGAGCGCTGGCGTCCTGGCCGGCGTTGGCGGAGCTTGAAAGGTCCGTAAGGGGGAGGGAACATGGCGACAACGATTTCTGATTTGCTTACCGTATACATAGAGAACAAGCCGTCTTTTTTTGCCAGGATTGAAGATATAGCCCCTGATGTAAAGCCGGGCTGGTGGCAGGTTTCAATGCTGGTGCTGACCAACCCTCCCAGGATAATCACCTGGATACTGGACGAAGGCCAGATAAATGGCGAGCCGTTTACCATGGGCGGTACTCCCGTCTTTCTGGAGAAGGTCATTTCTCCAATTGCGCGGGCAGACGTCCCTGATTCGGGGAACAAGAAAAAAGAAGGTCCCGGAAAGACTGATAAACAGGAGGGGGACAAGGTTGTATCCCTCCTCGCGCGGAAAAAGAAACCATGACCTTTTGGAGGGCATTTGCCCCGGGTCACCCCGTACCTGGGTTACGGCCCCTTAATTTCATCTTCCGCACTGGTTGAAGGATGTATGTCTTTGAAAATCAAAGCTTTGTGATAAGATTTTGCCGTCATGATTTCTGTATGATACCTCCCAGCCCAAGAGAGTCTTCCGCCGCTCGCGAACCTCCGATAAGCCCCTAAAAAATCGCTGAAAAATACTGTTTAATACCCCTACTTTTACCTTGACACACCCTTCACCCCTTAGTATAGTTTTGCCCTAAAGTGGTAAAAAGTGGCAATATGTGGTAATTGGATGCCGGAGGGGACATGTTTCGGGGGGTAACTTCGACCACCATCGATGCGAAGGGGAGAACGAGCCTTCCGGCCAAATTCCGTGAAGTTTTGACGGAATGCTTTGGCGAAGAGCGTTTTTTTCTCACCAATTCAAACCCCGTGCGCCTGGAAAGCGGGGTTTCCTGCTTCGGTCTTGCCATTTATCCCTACCGGGAATTTCTAGCCCTTGAATCAAAGCTGGTAAACGGCGCCGGCCTCGGCCTTTCTTCAGCGGAGCTGGCCGCTGTAATAAGAAGAGTAATAGCTCCGGCCACAGAATGTGTCCCCGACAAACTCGGGAGGATACTTATTCCTCCACAACTTCGCAGGAATGCGGGATTGGAGAGAGAGATAGTCTTCGCGGGGATGACGAAGAAGGCGGAAATTTGGAGCCTTGAGGAATGGGGCAAGGTTGAACAGCAGGATATCCAGGTGTTCCCAAGCAATTCCCAGGCGCTTGCTGATTTGGGTTTATAGTGGAAGAGTTTTCGCACACAACCGTCCTGTATGAAGAAGTTCTCCGTCTTCTTGCGCCGAGGCCCGGCGGTGTATATGTGGATGGTACCCTTGGCGGAGGCGGGCATGCCCTGGGCATTCTTCAGGCATCCTCTCCCGATGGGATTCTCCTGGGCTTCGATCGCGATCCAAGCGCTCTGTCCGCCGCATCGTCCCGGCTTTCAAGGTTTGGCAAGAGAGTGCGCCTGTTCCATGCGAACTTCAACCGGCTTTCGGAGATATTGATCCAGGAGGGAGTTGAGGTGATTGATGGAATGGTCCTGGATCTGGGTGTTTCCTCACACCAACTGGATACCGGAGAGAGGGGCTTCAGTTTCCAGCAGGATGCTCCACTGGACATGCGCATGGATGCGACAGCAGGGACAACCGCGGCTGATCTTGTGAATACCCTTCCTGAAAAGGAGCTGGAGCGCATCATCCGCGAGTTCGGGGAAGAACGGTGGGCAAGGCGAATAGCCTCGGTCATCGTCGCCGAACGAAGCGCGGCCCCGGTCCTTACGACACTGCAGTTGGCGGGAATCGTCAAAAGGTCGATCCCTCGCGCGCGCTGGGAAGAGCGCCTGCACCCGGCTACCAGGACCTTCCAGGCCTTCCGTATTGCGGTAAACGAGGAACTTGAGAGCCTGGAAAAGGGTTTGAGAGACGGAATCGACGTCCTTGCCAGGGGAGGCAGGATGGCTGTCATTTCCTTCCATTCCCTGGAAGATAGGATTGTGAAGCATACCTTCAATGATTTCGCGAAGGGGTGTGTCTGTCCCCGGAATATCCCCCGATGCGTCTGCGGAAAGACGCCCATGGTAAAAAAACTGACGGGAAAGCCGGTAATTGCCGGTGCGGAAGAAATGGAGAAGAATCCCAGGTCCCGCAGCGCAAAATTGCGGGCGGTTGAAAAGCTTTAGTCGGAAAGGAGTGGCCCCATGTCTATCGCCAAAGTCATGTCCAGCAAGGTAGCAGCGCCGAAGAAGGCGGAAATTACTGTTTCCCAGAGATGGGACCTGCTGCCATATCTGATTACGCTTCTGGCTCTTTTGACCCTCCTGTCGCTTTTTCACGTCTGGTCCCGGGTAAAGGTGGTAGACCTGAATCTGCAGATTACCGAGGGGAACAGGCTTGTGAAACAGTTGCAGCAGGAAAAGAACATGCTGAGGCTGGAGGTTGCGTCTCTAAAGAATCCGGCACGGATTGAGGCGTTGGCCAAGGGTGAGCTGGGCATGGACCTGCCGACGGACCAGCAGGTGATAATCGTAAAATGAAGGACAACCGGGAAAAATGGTCGAGAATACGCATAAGAATCGTCGGGATTCTGTTTGCTGTTTTCTTTGTCATAACTTCCGCCCGGGCATTCTATCTGCAAATAATCAAGGAAGATGACTGGGTCAAGCGGGCTGAGAGGCAGCACCAGAAGATGGTTCCCCTTACACCCGCCCGCGGAACCATATATGACTGCAACGGAGCACCCCTGGCGGTCTCCGTGGAAGTTGATTCATGTTTTGCGGAACCCGTCCTGATCGATGATGTAGAGAAGGCCGCTTCATCACTGGCGCCTTTGCTGGCAATGCCCGTTGATGCGGTTACTAAAAAACTTTCGGGGAAAAGATGCTTTGTATGGCTGCGGCGACAGATAACCCCGGAATTGACCAAGAAGATAAAGGCCCTGAAAATAAGGGGTATAGGATTTGTCAAGGAGTCGCGGAGGTTTTACCCCAATTCCGAGGTGGCGGCTCACGTCATCGGCTTTACCGGCCTGGATCCGGAAGGTCTGGAAGGGATCGAACTGGGGTACAACAGGCAGATTCTGGGAAACACGGGCTACATGGTTACCGAGAGAGATGCGTATGGCCGTGAAATCGCCCTGGTGGGGACGGTCATAAAGAAAGCGTCAAAGGGCTATAATGTTACCCTTACCCTTGACAAGAATATTCAGTATATTGCGGAAAAGGAGCTCAACAAGGCGGTGACCGGCAGCCGGGCAGTAGGGGGAATCGCGCTGGTCATGGAGCCCCGGACAGGCAGGATTCTGGCGATGGCGTCAAGCCCGGGGTTCAACCCCAACGCCTTTCGCTCCTATCCCCATGATGCCCTGCGCAACCGCGCAATCGCTGACAGCTTCGAACCCGGCTCGACCATGAAGGTTTTCATCATAGCGGCCGCCCTTGAGGAAAAAGCGGTCAGGCTCGGCGACAGTTTTTTCTGCGAGAACGGCAATTACGCCATTGGCGGGCGGGTGATCCATGACACCCACAAGTACGGATCGCTCAAGGTGTCCGACATACTCAAGTATTCCAGCAATATCGGATCCGCGAAGATCGGCGCCAGGCTGGGTCCTCAGCGTGTTTACGACGGTCTGAAGAGATTCGGTTTCGGGGAGGGTTCCGGCATCGACCTACCGGGAGAGGTTGCCGGTTATATGCGTCCGAGGAGCGGATGGGGGAACCTTGACCTGGCTACCATATCTTTCGGGCAGGGCATCTCCGTTTCATCTTTGCAACTGGTTGCGGCTGTGTCAGCCATAGCCAACGGTGGCATGCTGATGAAACCCTATCTGGTGGACAGGATAACCGATGATTCCGGAACGATCATTCACCAGTTTTCACCGAGCATCCGCCGCAAGGCGCTTTCAACCGATACCGCCCGGGCAATGGCAAAGATGATGACGGGTGTCACCACGGATGGCGGTACCGGTCTGAATGCCGCGGTGGACGGTTATCGCGTCGCTGGAAAAACCGGCACGGCCCAGAAGGTGGATTCCCTGACCAAGTCCTATTCCGCAAGCAAGCGGACGGCTTCATTTCTCGGGTTCGTGCCGTCCGACGATCCGCGGCTTGCAATAGTTGTGGTGGTGGATGAGCCGAAGACAAATGTATATGGGGGGGTTGTGGCGGCGCCGGTTTTTCGGGAGATTGCCCTCCAGTCCCTGTGTTATCTCAAGGTGCCTCCCAATGTTCCGCTAAAGGCGAAAGCGACTAAGGCTCCGGAGAACCGCGCCGAAGAAAAAACCCGGACCGAGGAAACGGTGGCCGTGGTGGAAGGTGTAATAGACGAAGCGGTGTCAGGTGTGGTGATGCCGGATTTCCGAGGGATGAGTATCCGTCAGGTTCTGAAGTATATGGAAAAGAATTCTCTGAATGTGAAGATTGTGGGGAGTGGCCGGGCCGTTGAGCAGAACCCGCTTCCCGGCCGGCGGATCGGTTCGGAAGACCAGGTGTGGGTCAGGTTCGTACCGTCCGCGTGACGCGCGCAACGCGCGCCGGAACACCGTTACTGAGAGGAAATAATGCGGTTTGCCCAAATGCTACAATCCGTCAGGGAACCGGTGACAATCACCGGTAATACGGACGTGGAGATCGTCGGTCTGTTTTACGACTCCAGGAAAGTTGAGCCGGGCGGCCTCTTTTTCGCCCTTCGCGGAGCAGCGGTTGATGGACATCAGTACCTGGGCCGGGCGGTAGCGGCCGGGGCCGCGGCCCTTGTGGTCGAGGACGCGGCAGGCGTACCGGCGGGCTTTCCGTGCGCGGTCGTTTCCGACGCCCGCCTTGCCATGTCCCTTATGGCGGCATCCTTCTACGGAAATCCCACGGACGACATTCCAGTTGTAGGCATAACCGGGACCAACGGAAAAACCACCACCACCTATCTCATTGAATCCATGCTGGAAAAATCCGGCATTCCCGCCGCGGTCCTGGGGACGATTAATTATCGATTCCGGGACACCATACTTCCCGCTCCCAACACTACCCCCGAGTCCGTGGACCTGCAGAAGACTCTCCGTCAGCTCGTAAATCTCGGCGCCAGGGGCGTTGTCATGGAGGTCTCCTCCCATGCGCTGGAACAGCGGAGGGTTGACGGATGCAGGTTTGATGTGGGCATCTTTACGAATCTGACGCAGGATCACCTGGACTACCATCATGACATGGACTCCTATCGCGCCAGCAAGCAGCGACTTTTCTCCCAACTCCTGCTTCCGGATGGAGTGAAGCCCTCCAGGGCGGCGGTGTTGAATATCGATGATCCGGCGGGTCTTGAGTTCGTCCGGGTATCTTCGTGTCCGGTCATCACCTACGGTCTCTCTCCCGGCGCCCGGATCACCGCAAGGGATGTGATTTTTTCGACCGGCGGTATTTCCGGGACCCTGTGCACGCCTGCCGGGGAGATCCATTTTTCCTCCCGGCTTCTCGGGCGCTTCAACCTCTACAACATTCTCTCTGCATCATCAGCGGCCATTGCCCTCGGAATTCCGCTGCAAGCGATTCGTGACGGCATCGCGGAACATGGCAAGGTTCAGGGGAGGCTGGAGAGGGTCGAGAACGAGCGGGGTGTTACTCTCCTCGTGGATTATGCCCATACCGGTGATGCCCTGGAAAACGTCTTGACGACACTCAGCGAGCTGGAACACCGCCGCATTATTACCGTTTTCGGTTGCGGCGGGGACCGGGACCGCGGCAAGCGACCCATCATGGGGAGGATCGCCGCCCGCTGTAGCGATCTGTCCATTGTTACGTCCGACAATCCCCGCACCGAAGAACCGGCCTCCATTATCGAGGAGGTGCGAGCAGGGATTATCCCTCTGGGCCTTCGCGAGTATAAAGGGGCAGAACTTTCCGGAGGCCTGGGAGAGCGGGGATTTCTCTGCGTGGAATCGCGCCGGGAGGCGATACGTCTCGCGGTTCGAATAGCCGAACCGGGCGATATCTTACTCATCGCCGGTAAAGGTCACGAAGACTATCAGATAATCGGTACCGAGAAACACCACTTTGATGATCGTGAAGAGGCCATCCGGGCCTTTCGGGAACAGGGGGCGGTGCGATGAAACCTCGATTCACGGTCATGGAGATTGCCGAAGCGGTTCGAGGAGTAGTAAACGGAAACGGGAATACGAACGTATGCGGGGTCTCCACCGACAGCAGGACCGTTGCGCCGGGCGAACTGTTCATCCCGCTGCGGGGCGAGCGTTTTGACGGTCACGAGTATATCCTCGCCGCATGTCAGCGGGGAGTCCGGGTCTTTCTCGCGGAGCGAGAACGATGGGACGTCAGGGAGATGCCCACTGAGGCGACATGCATAGGTGTGACGGATACCCTTCGCGCCCTCGGTGATCTGGCTGCTTTTCACCGGAACCGCTTTTCGCCCGAGGTGACGGGAATAACCGGCAGCAACGGCAAGACGACCACCAAGGAGATGCTGGCATCAATTCTGTCGCGCACGGGTGAAGGGTTGAAGACCTCGGGAAACCTGAATAACCTCATCGGCCTTCCGCAAATGCTGTTCCGCCTTGGAGCGGAGCACCGATGGGCCGTGCTGGAGATGGGAATGAGCGAGCCGGGAGAGATCGACCGGCTGGCCGAGATTGCCTGTCCCGCCGTCGGGGTTATTACCAATGCCTCTCCGGCCCATCTCCTCAGCATGGGGAGCGTGGAGGCCGTTGCCTCGGCCAAGGGGGAACTTCTCATGCGGCTGCCCGCCGGTGGCGCCGCGGTGATCAACGCCGACGATCCACTGGTTTCCCGTCTGCCGTCTCCGGCCGGAGTGCGGCGAATTCTGTTCGGTTTTGACAAGGGTGATGTCGTGGCGGAGGATATCCGGGATCTGGGAAGGGAAGGGCAGCAATTCCGCCTATGTCTACCCTCGGAAAAGGCGCCGGTCCGGATGAAGGTGTTTGGCCGCCACAATATCGCGAATGCCCTTGCCGCCGCTTCCGCGGCCCATGCAACCGGCGTTGCCGCCGACCATATCCGGGAGGGGCTGGAATCATTCGTTCCCTTTGAAAAGCGGTTTGCTCCGGAAGAGCTTGGCGGTATCCTGCTGATTGATGACAGCTACAACGCCAACCCCGCTTCCATGCGGGTCGCGCTGGTGACGGTGCGGTCCCTTAAAGAGGGGGGGCGCGGCATCGCGATCCTGGGAGACATGCTGGAGTTGGGCGAATCTTCGTCTGACCTCCACGAGCAGATAGGAATCCTGGCCGCCGGGACGGTGGAGCGCCTCTATCTCCTGGGAGAGATGTCCGGCGCCATTGCGCGGGGTGCCATGGCCGGCGGGCTTCCCGCCTCTTCCATACTCGTGGCGAAGAGCCACGGTGAGATTATTGACGATGCGATCCGTTTTTTCGCCAAGGGTGACTGCGTCATCGTGAAGGGGTCGCGCGGCATGCGGATGGAAACCATTGCTGAGGGAATCCGTAAAGCCTTCCGCTCCGGTATGGTGAAAGGGGATGTGAACTGATGTTGTACCATTTTCTATATCCGCTGGCATCCGACTTTCATTTCCTGAATGTCTTCAAGTATCTGACGTTTCGGACCGTCTATGCCGTAATAACTGCCCTGGTGGTCTCCTTTCTCCTGGGACCGTGGGTAATCCGGAAACTTCAGTCCGTTCAGATGACCCAGGTGATACGTACCGACGGTCCGGAATCCCACCTTCAGAAGCAGGGCACGCCGACCATGGGCGGCGTGCTGATACTGGCCGCCATTATCATCCCCACCCTTCTGTGGGCCGACCTGTCCAACAGGTTCGTCTGGCTGGCGCTCGCCATCATTGTCGGGTATGGGTTGATCGGTTTCGTGGATGACTACAAGAAGGTGGTGGAAAAGAATCCCAAGGGGCTCTCACCCCGGCAGAAGACCTTCTTTCAGGTACTGCTCGGGCTCCTGGTGGGCGTGGCCCTTTACTATACGCCCGGTTTTTCCACGGAACTGACCATTCCGTTCTTTAAGAATCTGCGTCCCGACCTTGGGATATTCTATATACCCTTCGTGATGCTGGTTATCTTCGGGGCAAGCAGCGCGGTGAACCTGACCGACGGCCTGGACGGCCTTGCCATAGGACCAGTTTCAATTAACGCGGGAACATACATGCTCTTTACCTACATTGCCGGCAACATCAAACTTTCCGGGTATCTGCAGATCCCCTATGTGCCCGGGGCCGGTGAACTGGCAATCCTCTGCGGCGCCATGGCAGGCGCCGGGCTCGGTTTTCTCTGGTACAATTCCTATCCCGCCGAGGTGTTCATGGGCGATGTGGGATCCCTTTCCCTGGGCGGGGGGCTGGGCGCCGTGGCGGTGATCACGAAGCAGGAGATCCTGCTGGTTATTGTTGGCGGCATCTTCGTTATCGAGGCCCTTTCCGTGATCTTCCAGGTTGGTTCCTACAGGTATCGCGGCAAGCGGATATTCCGCATGGCGCCTATCCACCATCATTTCGAGCTGAAGGGCGTTGCCGAGCCGAAGATCATCGTCAGGTTCTGGGTCATCACCATCATCCTGGCGCTGATTGCCTTTTCAACGTTGAAGATACGATGAAAAGCAGGTATGGCGCGAGGAGAAAAGCGAAAGGCGAAGGACTAAGGGCATAAGGCGCATGATAATGCAGAGACAACAACCAGCCCCTGGCCCCCAACCCCGGAATAAAAGCAAATGGAACTGAAAGACAGGAAGATACTGGTAGTAGGACTGGCCCGAACCGGGGCCTCGGTGGCGCGCTTTCTCTCCGAGCGCGGAGCTCGGGTCACCGTGACCGACAGACGGGAACGGGAGGCTGTCGCTTCTTTCATCGAAAGTCTGCAAGAACGCGATGTGGCCTTTGAACTGGGTCGGCACGGGGATGAGACCTTTCTGTCCGCGGACCTGATCGTGGTGAGTCCCGGCGTGCCCATGGACATCGCTCCTATCAAGCTTGCCGTGTCCCGGGGGATTCCGGTAATCAGCGAGATTGAACTGGCGTACCGCTTCATCGACGCGCCCATTGCCGCCATCACCGGCACCAACGGCAAGACCACCACCACCACGCTTAGCGGCGAGATCTTTTCGGCGTGTGGTTTCAAGACCTTTGTGGGAGGCAATATCGGCAGGCCCCTCATCGATCTGGTCACCTCCGGGGAGAGCGTCGATCGGGTGGTCGCCGAGATCAGCTCCTTCCAACTGGAAGGGATCGAGAGGTTCCGGCCTCGGGTGGCGGTGCTCCTCAATATCACCGAAGACCACCTGGACCGTTACGCGAGCTATCAGGAGTACATCGACGCCAAGGCCCGGGTCTTCGCCAACCAGACCTCCGACGATTTCGCCGTCCTGAATGTGGACGACCCTCTGGTCGCCGGTTACGCGAAGAAGATCCCATCCCGCGTGGCGCCCATGAGCAGGCATGACGTCCTGGAGCAGGGGATTTTCTACCGTGACGGCATCATCACCTTCAAATGGGAGGGACGGGTCGAGCGTTTCCCTACCTCCGCATTCAAGCTGAGGGGGGTGCATAATCTGGACAACTGCATGGCCGCCCTGGCGACCGCGCTGCTCATGGGGTGCGATGCCGCGCCCGCCCTGGCAGCCGTGGAAGCCTTCCCCGGCCTTCCCCACCGCATGGAACTGGTGGCGACGGTGAACGGAGTCGCCTACTACAACGACAGCAAAGGGACCAACGTGGGAAGCGTGGTGAAGTCACTGGAGAGTTTCCCCGGAAAGATCACCCTGATCGCAGGGGGCAGGGACAAGGGTGGAGAATACGCCCCCCTTGCCGAATTGGTGCGGCGCCGGGTCAGGCGCCTGATCCTTCTCGGAGAGGCGAAGGAGAGGATCAAGGACGCCCTCGGGCATCTGACGGACACGATCCTGGTGGAAAGTCTGGAAGAGGCGGTTCGGGAGGCCCATCGCCTGGCGCGGCCGGGCGAGATTGTCCTCTTCTCCCCGGCATGCTCCAGCTTCGACATGTTCCGCAACTACGAAGAGAGGGGAGAGCGTTTCGCCTCCCTGGCCCGGTCTCTTCCCCAAGGAAACGGCTAGATGAACAAGGCTGAGGGACACGATCTCATCATACTGCTCATGGCGGTGGCGCTCACCTGCTTCGGGATCGTCATGGTATACTCTTCCTCCTCCATAATGGCGGTGAAGAAATATCACGATGAGTTCCATTTTCTGAAGCGCCAGGGTATTTTCGCCTGTCTCGGCATGGGCGCCATGATCTGGGCCATGAGGGTCGACTACCACGTGTGGAAGAGGCTGTCCGTCCCGATCCTTATCGGCTGTCTTGCGCTTCTGGGCCTGGTGCTTGTCCCGGGCATCGGAGGGAGCGCGGGCGGATCCTCCCGATGGATATCACTGCCCGGGTTTTCACTTCAGCCATCAGAGCTGGCCAAGATTGCCTTTATCATGTACATGGCCTACTCCCTGGACAAGAAGCAGGCAAAGGTGAAGTCTTTTCTGACCGGATTCCTTCCCTACATGGTGGTTCTTGCCGTCATGCTCCTCCTTCTTCTGAAGCAACCGGACCTTGGCTCCTCGCTCACTCTGGGCTTTGTAGCCATGATAATGCTCTTTGCCGCCGGAACCAGGCTGTCCTATATCCTGTCCATGGTTTTTCTGTCGCTCCCTTTTCTCTACTATGCCATCATGAACGTGGACTACCGGCGCAGGCGCATCATGGCGTTCCTTAACCCCTGGGAGGACCCTACCAATACCGGGTTCCAGATCATCCAGTCGTGGATCGCGGTGGGTACGGGAGGGATCTTCGGCCAGGGGCTGGGCGAGGGTAAACAGAAGCTTTTCTATCTTCCGGAAGCCCATACCGATTTTATCTTTTCCGTCGTGGGAGAAGAACTTGGTTTCGTGGGTTTCATGATTATCTCCTCCATGTTCCTTCTGCTGCTCATGAGGGGGATACGCGTAGCGCTTTACGCGGAGGACAACTTCGGCCGCTCCCTGGCATTCGGCATTACCTGCCTGCTGGGTCTGGAGGCGTTCGTGAACATTGCGGTCGTTACCGGCATATTCCCCACCAAGGGGTTGGCCCTTCCCTTTATCAGCTACGGGGGAAGTTCACTTATCATGAGCCTTTTTGCGGTGGGCATTCTGCTGAATGTTTCTTCCCGGGTGAGGGTGACGCCGTGAGATTGATCATCGCGGGCGGCGGCACCGGCGGGCACCTCTTTCCGGGGATTGCGGTGGCCGAGGAGTTTCTCGGCCGTGACGGAAAGAACGAAGTGCTCTTCGTGGGCACGGCGCGGGGAATTGAGGCAAGGGTCCTCCCCAGGCTTGGATACAGGTTGGAATACATCTCCACCACCGGGCTGAGGGGGATGGGCCTTGTTTCAAAGGTAAAGGGGGCGTGGTTCCTGCTGGCGGGATACCTGCAGTCGCGGAAAATAGTCAGGGAATTCCGGCCTGATATGGTTCTGGGGGTCGGAGGTTATGCCTCCGGGCCGCTCGTCCTCGCCGCGGAACGTAACGGTTACCCCTGCTTCATCCATGAGCAGAACGCCCTTCCGGGGCTCACCAACCGCCTGCTGGCGAAGCGTGCGAAACAGGTATTCATCTCCCTTGAGGAGTCGCGGAAATTCGTGCCGGAAGGAAAGGCGGTTCTCACCGGCAATCCTCTGCGTCGGCGGATTCTGGAAAGTGTACAGGGGAAACGGGCGGAGACCGGAACCGGCGGCAGGTTTCATCTACTGATCTTCGGAGGCAGCGCGGGCGCTCACCGGATCAACATGGCTATGGTATCCGCACTGCCTCGCCTGGCGGACATCAGGGAGCGACTCTCCATAACCCATCAGACCGGCGAGAAGGACCTGGCCGAGGTGAGAAGTGCCTATGAAAAGGAAGGATTTCAGGCGGAGGTCATACCCTTCATTGACGACATGGCGGCGGCCTACGGACGGGCGGATCTGATTGTCTGCCGCGCGGGCGCGACCACCATCGCCGAGGTAACCGCGTGCGGCAAGGCCTGCGTCTTTGTCCCCTTTCCCTATGCGACGGACGACCATCAGCGGAAAAACGCCGAGGCGCTCGTGGGGAAGGACGCCGGCTTCATGATCCATGACCGGGAACTTTCCGGAGAGACACTGTCGGCGCTGATCTCGGATTTGTTCCGTAAGCCGGAAAAGCTGAAGGCCGTCGGTGAAAACGCGGCCGGACTGGCGCGTCCGGATGCGGCAAGAGTAATCGTTGATGCGCTGCTGGCGGGTATATAGTCCAATATTATTAATTCAGAGAGCTCACGGGATGAGCAATAAGAGGTTTCATGTACGGAAGAATTTCCAAGATACATTTCGTGGGCATAGGCGGCATCGGAATGAGCGGCATCGCGGAGGTGCTCCTGAATCTGGGTTACAAGGTTTCCGGATCGGACCTGCGGCGTTCCGAGATCACGGACCGTCTTGCCGGGTTGGGAGGAGAGATATTCTACGGCCATGCCAGGGAGAATATAGCGGGCGCGGATGTGGTGGTAATCTCCAGCGCGGTCAAGGAAGATAATCCCGAGGTTCTGGAGGCCAAGGAATACCTCATCCCGGTAATTCCCAGGGCGGAGATGCTCGCCGAGCTGATGAGAATGAAGTACGGGATCGCCATTGCCGGGACCCACGGCAAGACCACCACCACCTCCATGGTCGCCACTCTCCTCGGCCACGGCGGCGTTGATCCCACCATCGTCATAGGTGGGAGGCTCAATTCCCTCGGCACCAATGCCCGGCTGGGACAGGGCAAGTTTCTCGTGGCCGAGGCTGACGAATCGGACGGCTCGTTCCTGAAGCTTTCTCCGACCATTGCCGTGGTGACGAACATCGATGCTGATCACCTGGATTTCTACAGCGGCATCGATGAGATCAGGGATACCTTCGTGGAGTTCATCAACAAGGTGCCCTTCTTCGGACTTGCTGTCCTGTGCCTCGACAACGGCAATGTGGCGGGCATCATCCCGAGAGTGAAGAAACGCTTTATAACCTACGGGTTGAGCGCCCAGGCGGATTTCCGCGCTATCGACGTCCGGCTTGAGGGATTTACCACTTCCTTTGCCGTGCAGTACCGGGGCGAACGGCTCGGGGAGATTTCCTTCCGACTCCCCGGCGCCCATAACGTGCTTAACGCCCTGGCCTCGGTTGCGGTGGCCATGGAGCTGAATATCCCTTTCCCCGTGATCCAGGAGGGGTTCCAGGCCTTTGGCGGGGTGGGCCGCCGTTTCCAGGTTAAAGGAGAGGTGGACGGCATCATGGTGGTGGATGACTATGGACATCATCCCACCGAGATAAGGGCGACCCTCGCGGCTGCCAAGAGCGGCTGGGAGAGACGGCTCGTGGTGGTGTTCCAGCCGCACCGATACACCCGGACAAAGGAACTGTTCGAGGAGTTTGTTAAGGCATTTTATGACGCCGATGTGCTTATTATGACCGATATCTATCCGGCGGGCGAGCAACCCATAGAGGGAGTTACCTCGGAGGCCCTCGCGAAGAGCCTTCGCATGCACGGCCAGAAGGATGTCACCTGCATCTCGTCCAAAGAAGAGATCGTGGATCACCTCCTTCGGATCCTGAAGCCGGACGACATCCTCCTGACCCTGGGAGCGGGCAATATCTGGCAGACGGGCGAGGCCCTGCTCAAGAGTCTGGGGAAGGATCTTTGAAAAAAGGTTTTGAAGAGCTGCTCCGGGAAACGGTGCGCGGTATAATCCTGCGCGACGAGCCTCTCTCCCGCCACACCTCGCTGCGGGTTGGCGGTCCGGCCGACTGGTTCATTTCTCCCGCGGATTCCGTGGACCTGAAGGGGTTGCTGGGTATTTTGTCCATCCATGGGATGCCGCGCCTGATTATCGGCGGGGGGTTTAACCTGCTTGTTCGGGACCGAGGTTTTCGCGGCGCCGTGATCTCCCTGGACAGATTTGACCGGCTGGATATGGTTGATAACCATCTGCTTCGCGCGGAGGCCGGCGCGGTGAACCTCACCCTGGTGAATTTCGCCCTTGAAAGAGGCCTGTCCGGTCTGGAGTTTCTGGTGGGGATCCCCGGGAGAATCGGCGGGGCGCTGGCCATGAACGCGGGGGTCGGGACGGAAACGATTACAGGCCCCCTGGAAACTCTCGTTACCTTGAGAGACGGAAGCGTCGTTACTGCTGAAAAGGGGAAGCTGGAGTATGGATATCGTTACCTGCGTCTTGCCCCCGGCGAGGTGATTATAGAGGCCGTATTCAGGCTGGAACAGGGGCCTCGGGAGGAAATAGGGAAGCGTATGGATGATTTTCTGGCGCACCGGCGCGCCGCGCAGCAGGTCGGATATCCCAGCGCGGGATCGTTTTTCAGGAACCCTCCGGAGGGTCCGGCCTGGCGTTTCATCCAATCGGCCGGGCTGAAGGGCTTCAGCGTGGGCGGGGCGCAGGTTTCGGAAGTGCACGCCAATTTCCTGATAAACCGGGGCGGCGCGACGGCCGCTGACTTCCTCGCCCTGTCGGCCCTCATCAAGGACCGGGTCAGGGAGGCAAGCGGTGTCCAGTTGGTGGAAGAGGTCAGGATCGTGGGTGAAGGATAGCTTACAGGGGTGTCGGGAGCAGGGGAAGAAACGGACGGGAACGGATGACGACTAAACAGGAATTGAAATCGAAAAAGACAGGGGTGCTGTGCGGAGGTTTTTCGGCGGAGCGGGAGGTCTCCCTCAAGAGCGGGACAGCAGTATATGAGACCCTCCTTTCCATGGGCTATGACGTCCTGCTGATAGACGTGGACAGGAACCTGCCCGGCGCCCTTGCCGCGCAAGGCGTTGAAGTTGCCTTCATCGCCCTTCATGGACGCTACGGCGAGGACGGAGCCGTGCAGGGTCTCCTGGAGCTTATGGGGATACCCTACACCGGCTCGGGCGTTATGGCCAGCGCCCTTGCAATGAACAAGATCTTCGCCAAGGCAGCTTTCCTGTCCGCGGGTCTCAGAATCGCCCCGTATATCGTCCTGACGGAGGGCGAGAACCTGAACGCGTCTGCCCTCGGTTTTCCCTTTCCGGTGGTGGTGAAGCCATCCCAGGAAGGTTCATCGGTGGGCGTCAGCATCGTGCGGAATCCCGAAGGCTGCCCGCCTGCCCTGGAGCTGGCTTTCCGTTACGACAGGGAGGCGCTGGTTGAGCAGTTCATAGCCGCCCGCGAGATACAGGTGGGAATTCTCGATGATACGGCCATCGGCGCCATCGAGATAGTCCCTCGCAACCAGTTCTATGATTTTGAGGCAAAGTACACGCCGGGCATGGCGGATCATATCTTCCCCGCGCCCCTTGAAGAAGCTCTGTACCGCAAGGCCCTGGAAACCGGCGCACGGGCCCACAAGGCCCTGGGATGCAGTTGCTACAGCAGGGTCGATCTGCTCGTTACGCCCGAGGGGGAGTGTTATGTCCTGGAGGTGAACACACTGCCGGGCATGACCGCCCTCAGCCTCTTCCCCGAGATCGCCGCCGGTGTCGGCATCCCCTTCGGCGAGCTGCTGGAACGTATTCTTATATCGGCATCCCTCAAGATTCAGGGATAGGGCTGTACTCTTTCGAAACCATGGTGTGTCATGCGCGATCTGTACAACAAAAAAAATCGCACCCAGAGGAGCAGGAACCGGCAGAAGCGGGAAAGTAAACCGCGCAAGCCCATACAGTTTCGCCGCTATCTCCGCAAGGCGGCCCGCGTATGCGCCGGATTCTTTCTGGTAACCATTCTGTGGGTTGTCTGTGTCGAGGCCTATGAGCTTGTGACCACGGCCACGCCGTTCAGGCTGGAGAAGATGGAGATTTCGCGGACGAAACGGCTTACCAGGGACGAGATAACGGCCCTGGCCGGTGTCAAGCCTGGCGATCCCTTGCTCAGGCTCGATCTCAGGAATATGGCGGATCGGCTGGAAAAGAACCCCTGGATCGAGACCCTGAAGATTCGGCGCAGGCTTCCTTCCACAATCTCCATCGAGATTACGGAACGTGAACCGGTGGCGGTGATAAACATGGGATATCTCTACTACCTGGACAAGAAAGGCGACATCTTCAAGCCCCTTACAGGGGGAGACCGGCTGGATTTTCCAGTGGTGACGGGTATAACCGCCGAGGATCTGGAAAAGGACCCGGCCGGCGCGAAGGAAATGCTCCTGTCCGCCTTGGGCATCATGGATCAGCTCAGGGCGGGAACGGTGTTCGGACTTGAAGATATCTCCGAGATCCATGTGGGCAAGGGGTACGGGATCACGCTTTTTACCGCCAGGGGTGGGATACCGGTGAAGCTGGGGAGTGGTGAATATGCCGCCAAGCTGGAGCGCTTTTCCAGGATTTACAAGGAGCTGGTTGATAAGATAACGGCGCTGGAATATATTGATCTGAACTATTCAGATAAAATTGTGCTAAAAAAGGCAGGTTAGAGGAGGGGGGGCATGGCCAACAGAAGGGAAAATCTTATCGTGGGGCTTGATATCGGCACCACGAAAATATGCGCCATCGTCGGCAATGTGACCGAGGATGGAGTTGACATTGTCGGCATCGGTTCGAGCCCGTCCCGAGGTCTGCGCAAAGGCGTGGTAATCAATATTGAAACCACGGTAGCATCCATCAAAAAGGCCATCGAGGAGGCGGAACTCATGGCCGGTTGCGAGATCAAGTCCGTGTATGCCGGGATAGCGGGCGGCCATATCAGGGGATACAACTCCCAGGGAGTGATCGCCATAAAAAACCGTGAGGTCTCTACCGACGACATGCGCCGGGTGATCGACGCGGCAAAGGCCATCGCCATCCCTATGGACCGTGAGGTCATCCATATTCTCCCCCAGGAGTTTATCATCGACGAGCAGGACGGCATCCGTGAACCGTTGGGCATGAGCGGTGTGCGGCTGGAAGCAAGGGTGCATATAGTGACCGGCGCGGTGGCAAGCGCCCAGAATATCATCAAGTCATGCAACCGGGCCGGACTCGATGTGGCCGACATCGTTCTGGAACAACTTGCCTCGTCCGAAGCGGTTATCTCACCTGAGGAAAAGGAGATAGGCGTTGCCCTGGTGGACATCGGAGGCGGAACTACCGATATCGCCATCTTCGTGGACGGGGCTATAAAGCATACGTCGGTCCTGTCCCTTGGGGGGAGCCACCTCACCAATGATATTGCCGTCGGCCTGCGGACCCCCATGGCGGAGGCCGAAAAGATCAAGCAGAAATACGGCTGCTGTTATTCACCCATGGTAGGGAAGGACGAAACCATAGAGGTGCCCAGCGTCGGGGGGAGGCAACCGCGGATCCTTTCCCGCCAGTTGCTGTCGGAGATCCTCGAACCGCGAATGGAAGAGATCTATACCCTGGTTAACCGGGAGATAATCAAGTCCGGTTTCGAGGACCAGATAGCATCGGGTGTCGTGATAACCGGTGGAACGTCGATACTGGAGGGAATGCCGGAACTGGCCGAGCAGGTCTTCAATCTTCCGGTGCGTCGCGGCCTGCCGCAGAATATCGGAGGCCTGGTGGATGTGGTCAATTCACCGGTCTATGCCACCGGTGTGGGATTGGTGGTCTACGGAAGCAAGAATCAGGGGATCCGCGAATTTCCGACGGTGCAGAACGATGATAACGCATTTCGCCGGGTGACACGTCGTATGAAGGAATGGTTTGGTGAGTTTTTCTGATTTTCGGTCCTGTAACTATGCGTAGTGTCCATAAAAGGGGGTAAGGTATGTTCGAGTTTGACGCAAGTATAGACCAGAGTGCGAAGATAAAGGTAATAGGGATCGGAGGTGGCGGCGGCAATGCCGTGAACACCATGATTGACTGCGAACTGCACGGTATAGACTTCATTGTCGCCAATACCGATGCCCAAGCGCTGCGCATGTCCAAGGCTCCCGTGAAGATACAGTTGGGGGGGCAGCTTACCAAGGGGCTAGGCGCGGGGGCGGATCCGTCCAAAGGCAGGGAGGCGGCGGAAGAGAACAAGGAGCAGCTCGCTGATGTCCTCAGCGGTGCGGACATGGTCTTCATAGCCGCGGGCCTGGGTGGTGGCACGGGAACCGGGGCGGCCCCAGTTATCGCGGAAGTGGCCAAAGAGGTCGGCGCCCTCACCGTTGGCGTGGTTACCAAGCCCTTTACCCGTGAAGGGAAGCTCCGCCTGACCAAGGCGGAGAACGGCGTGCGCGAGTTGAAGAAGCATGTGGACTCCCTGGTGATAATCCCCAATGACCGGCTCCTGGGCCTGGCCGGAAAGTCCATGTCGATCCTGGATGCCTTCAAGCCCTCCGACGACGTGCTGCGCCAGGCGGTACAGGGTATCTCGGACCTCATCACCACCTCAGGCCTCATCAACGTGGACTTCGCCGACGTGAAGGCCATCATGAGCGAGAGAGGTATGGCGATGATGGGCATCGGCCTCGCCACTGGCGAGAACCGTGCGGTGGAAGCAGCCACCAAGGCCATATCCAGCCCCCTTCTGGAAGACATCGACATCTCCGGCGCCAAAGGCGTTCTGGTCAACATCACCGGATCCTCCTCCATGACCATGGACGAGTTCGATGCCGCCAGCAAGGTCATCCACGAAAAGGTTCATGAGGACGCCAACATCATCGTCGGCCTCGTGATAGATGAGAACCTCGGCGATCAGGTAAAGATAACCGCCATTGCCACCGGTTTCGGTGATCGTTTCGACCTGGAGAAGTCCAAACCGGAGTTGAAGAGCGTCGCGACCCAGCAGCTGGATGAAGATATAAACCGGGAAATTCCCACCTTCAGGCGCATTGAGAGGCAGACAAGAGATATACCCAAACAGCGGGCGTTTTTCTCCGATGATGAAGACCAGTACGATATACCTACTTTCCTTCGCAAGACCATCGACTGATAACTGGCGGATATTTCTGGTAACAGGTCCGGATTCATAGAGAGTTTTATTTCCCCGGTCTTCCTTCTTCCCCCCTCCGTGGAAGGCCGGGGCTTTTTTGCCCGCCCGCTTCCTTTGCGTGCTTCGGGGGCCGGGGCTGTCTCGTCCTCACATCCCTTCGCGCCGTTTTTCCGCCATATCCCAGTGCGACATTGCTTGCGTGAAACATTAAGATTTCTTGCGCTCAGTGAATAGTCTGCTATAAATTGGTAATATTTCGGCTTCAGTTGTTCTGGAGCAGAGAACCGCATGTTGAATGCCACATCTGAAAAGGAGAAAACCGCCATGAAAAAACTTGTAATTTTGACGGCCCTTCTGGCCCTGACCGTTTCGGGATGCGCTACCAGGGCGCAGACGGGAGCTCTGGTGGGCACCGGCGTGGGCGCCGGTGTCGGCGCTGGTCTCGGACAGGCCATCGGCCGCAGCACTTCCGCGACTCTCATCGGCGCGGCTGCCGGAGCGGTTGCCGGCGGGCTGGTCGGAACCGCTATCGGAAACTACATGGACAAGCAGGAAGCAGCAATGAGGCAGGCTCTGGCCAATTCGGAGGCGGCCAGCATCCAGAGGGAGCAGCAGGTTCTGGAAGAGGCGAAGCAGGACAGCTCCAGGAAAGACATGGATATCCTGACGGTCACCTTCAAATCCGACTATCTTTTCGCCGTAAATTCGTCAACTCTTCTGTCCGGGGCCTATGATGAGGTGAGGCGTGTGGCTGGTGTGCTCAATCAGTATCCGCAGACGACCATCGTCATTTCCGGTCACACCGACAGCACCGGCTCGGAGCAGTACAATCAGGCCCTTTCGGAACGTCGCGCCAATGCGGTGAAGAGCGCACTCCTGGGAATGGGTGTAAGCGCAGCCAGGATGACCACGGTGGGATATGGCGAGAGCAGGCCGATTGCCAGCAACGCCTCCGAATCCGGACGTCAGTTGAACAGGCGTGTAGAGATCCGCATAATACCGCAGCAGCAACAGCAATACTGATCCCAGAATCGCGGTTGGAGTCATCCGGATTGAACGAAGGATGACTTCAACCGCCGAATCCAGGATCACTCACCCACGTTTAACTTTCCCTCCTGTTCCAGGCATTTTATCCTCCGTTTCGAAGTATTCGGAAAAAGGCATACCGTGAAAACCCCTCTTTTCCTGACCGGGCTTGAACGGGTATACTGGAAACCATGTCATCCTGAAGGCGGCAGTTGGAGTTGTCCAAAGAGAACGGTGTCAGCCTTCCGTACGATCTGGATTTCAGGAACACCCCATCCCTGGGTCTTCAGCCTGTTACGATGCTTGACAAGGCAGATGCGGGGCGAGGTGGAGGTCAGCGGAGCCGGAGGGACCATATTTACCATCATATTTCCGTGGAGCAATCCGGAATGACAAGAGAAAACGATAATGGAAAAAGGAATGTGAGCAGGCTTGGGATGTGCCTCATGGCAGTTGTCTTGGTGGTAGTTATTTTCGCGGCTGACTGTCCTGCGGGAGAAGCGGCCCTGAGACGTGAAGGTTTATTCAGCCTCACGGGAATGTCTGTCATTCTTCTTTTTCTGTCCCTGTTTCTGATCGGCGTCTGCTTCAACAATCGCAAGGGGAAGCGGGATCGAGAAATGGTGGATGAAGAACCGCGGGAGAACCTGCTCCGTCTTCGGACAATGGTGAGGAATGCGCCGGTAGTTCTTTTCGCGATAGATCGCCATGGGGTGTTCACCTTGTCGGAAGGAAAGGGACTCGCGGCCATGGGCTTCAGTCCTGGAGAGATGGTGGGAAGGTCCGCGTTCGATGTCTATCGCCATGAGCCGGACAGTCTGGAAAATTTCCGCCGGGCCCTGGCCGGGGAATGTTTTACCGTTCCTTATCGCGTTGGCGGCCATGTTTTCGACATCTATCACGAACCCGTGTTCGGAGAAGACGGGGCATATGCCGGCACGATGGGGGTGATCGTGGACGTGACCGAACGCGCCAGGGCGGAAGAGTCCTTGCGGCAGGCCAACCTGGTGGTGGAGAACGGTCCCGCCGTCCTTTTCCGCTGGGGCGCTTCCGAGGGGTGGCCGGTTGAAATGGTTTCAAATAACGTAACCCGGTTCGGCTTTTCTCCTGATGAACTTCTTTCCGGAAGGGCGCCGTTTTCATCGATGGTCCATCCTGATGATCTGGAGCAGGCCACAGCTGAAGTGGCGGAACATACCCGTGGCGGTGAAGAACGTTTTCGGCAGGAATACCGGATTGTCACGAGAGATGGAGATGTTCGGTGGATTGACGATTATACGGTAGTGGAGCGCGATGCCGAGGGTTCAGTCACCAGTTACCAGGGGATTCTGGTGGATATTACGGAACGCAAGAGGACGGAAAATGTCATGTCCGCGCGCATGCGCCTGCTTCAGTTCGCCCAGACCCATACACTGCAGGAGCTTCTTCAGGCAACGCTGGATGAGGCGGAAAGCCTTACCGGAAGTTCCATCGGGTTCTACCATTACCTGGAAGCCGACCAGAAGACCCTCTCTCTCCAGAACTGGTCAACCCGCACCAAGCGTGAGTTCTGCAAGGCGGAAGGGGAGGGCCTTCACTATGATGTATCAAAGGCGGGGGTCTGGGTGGACTGTATCTGCCTGCGCCGGCCGGTCATACACAATGACTACGCCTCTCTGTCTCACCGCAAGGGGCTGCCTCCCGGCCACGCCCCGGTTATCCGGGAGCTTGTTATTCCCGTCTTCCACGGCGACACCATCGTAGCCGTGTTCGGCGTCGGCAACAAGGCCGGTGATTATACCTCCCAGGACGTGGAAACACTCTCCCTGCTGACCGATCTTGCCTGGGGGATCGCCGACAGGATGCGGGCCGAGAGGGCTCTGCGGGAGAGTGAGGAGAAATTCAGGGTACTGGCGGAGACATCCTCCGCGGCAATCGCCCTGTACCAGGGGGAAGAGGTGATTTATGCCAATCCGACCGCCTCCAGATTGATAGG
>Ga0265295_1002396_pt1 | contig 29877 bp, 19 predicted proteins | sample Munlansysbiofilm_FD_192503 | JGI IMG/M metagenome (GOLD analysis project Ga0265295, IMG submission 192503) | Leachate microbial communities from a municipal landfill in Southern Ontario, Canada - Methane capture system biofilm | ecosystem: Engineered > Solid waste > Landfill > Unclassified ... | reverse complement strand
AAGTGGGTAGGATGTAACTATTACTTTGATTGGCTAATTGGTGCAAATCATTTAGGCGGTTTGGTGAAATTTGATGATACCAATTGGACAGTATATACATGGTCAAACTCAGATTTGCCCAGTAAATCCGTTTATTCTATTGATATAGATTCAAATGGAACTAAATGGATTGGGACTGGTAGTGGTTTAGCTAAATTTGACAAAAATGGATGGGAATCATACAATAGGTTTAATTCGGGTTTGCCTGATAATGAGGTTCACTCTATTACTGTTGACCAGGATGGTGTTAAATGGATCGGGCATGGTTTATTTGACGCTAATGGCGCTATTAAGGGAGGGCTTTCAAAATTCGACGACACGAATTGGACGGTGTGTAAAATATCAAATTCGGGACTAGCCAATAATTACATTTATTCTATCGCCATTGATTCACAGGGTAATAAATGGATAGCAACTTTTCGTAATGGGTTAGGGAAATTTGACGATATGAACTGGACAGAGTATAATACATCAAATTCTGGATTACCAAATAAAAGGGTTCTTTCTATTGCATTCGACCAAAATGGAACTAAATGGATAGGAACTGATGAAGGTGGGTTAGTAAAATTCGACGATACAAATTGGACAGTATATGAAGCATCAAATTCTGGATTACCCGCAAACGAGGTTTGGTGTATCACAATCGACCAGCATGGAAATAAATGGATAGGCACTCGTAGTGGTTTGGCAAAATTTGACGGAACAAACTGGAGAGTATATAACACATCAAATTCAGGATTACCTGCAGATTTTATTGCGAAAATAGCCATAGACCAAAATGATATTATATGGTTGGGAACAATTGGAGGTGGTTTGGCAAAATTTGATGGAACAAACTGGACGGTATATAATACATCAAATTCAGGATTACCTGTAAACGAAATACAGTGTGTCGCAATCGACCAGCATGGAACTAAATGGATAGGAACATATGGAGGTGGTTTGGCAAAATTTGACGATACAGATTGGAAAGTATATAACACATCAAATTCGGGTCTTCCCTACAATTCAGTGTATACCATTGCCATAGACGAGAATAACATTAAATGGATAGGGACAGACGATGTAGCCGGAAATAGTGGTGGATTGATTAGCTTTGACGATATTAACTGGACGGTATATAACACATCAAATTCAGGATTATCTAATTCTACAGTTATCTCTATTAATATTGACCAATATGATAACAAATGGATAGCGAGTTGGCGATGTGGTGTTGGTGTATTTAATGAAAATGGAGTTGTTTTATCAGTAGAAGATAACGAAATAACAAATAGAGAAATCACAGATCTTACTATTTATCCGAATCCTTCAAACGGGGTTCTGAATATTGAAACAGAAAATGGTTTGAAAATGAACTCAATTGAAATTACTGCTCTTAACGGAGTCGTTGTAAAGTCTCACCAAGTATATACAAATGAAAAACAAGTGATTGATATAAATAACTTACCTAATGGAATATATCTATTAAGAGTGACAACAGAAGAAAGCTATTTGACAACGAAATTAATAAAACAATAAACGTTGCCCAACTTAGCAGTGGAATCTATATGTACAATATTACCGCCAATGGCAAAACTGAGGTTGGAAAATTGGTGAAGAGGTGATCTAAAATTCTTATTGACAGTTATCGTAAACTGTCAGAAACAAAAACAGCCGTTAGAAGGGATTTTTCCTGTTTCTAACGACTGTTTTTTTATGGTTTTTATTTTATAAGTTCTAAATATCGAAACCGATGATTTTTCCTTTCGTCATAACCAATTTGCCATCGAAATATACATTGGGCTCTTTAATTAAACCGTCGAGATGCGAGCTTACCGATATGCGACCACCCATAGTAATGTTGTTACCAAAGGCAATATGAATGGTTCCATATACTTTCTCATCCTCAAGAATGTGCCCGGTTAAAATAGCTTTATAGTTTGTACCTACTCCGAATTCAGCTACAGCGCGTGCATCGCGTCCAACTTTATCCAGGTTTTCTGCCAACTGTTTTGCCTGACGACCGCCGGTGATCTTCTCGGCATAGCCATTCACCACTTCAATAATGATAGGCTCTTCGATGATTCCAATTCCGGCCATTGAACCGTCAATAACTACCGTACCGTTTGATTGATCTTCCCATGGTGCAAGATATACTTCTCCTGAAGGAAGGTTTCCACTTTCGCCTTTTTCGCGCAAAACACCTTTACTTGGAAGGATATTACGACCTTCGACAGGCATATTAATATCGGTGCCTTTTTCGGTTACTACCCTAATGTTTTTAACACCAACGAGTTTGGCCGCAATGAAATCGGTTAGGGCAATAATTTTATCGTAGTCGGCATTCAAGCAGCGCACCATGGTATCGACGGTAATTCCAGGCATGGTTCCAACTCTAACACCCTCTTTCACAGCATTTCGGCGTGCATCGGTGTGGGTTAACGACTTTGCGGTTGGACAAACAACCACATCCACCTTTTTCATCATTTCTGCCACTTCGGCGGGTGGCTCTTCTCCATTAATTTCGCGAGACTTGATTTCAATTAAAATCGACTCTTTACAAAGATTTTTCCCTGCTTCGTGGAGCGATTGACCGATTTCGCGTTTAATTTCATCGGTAATAATTAACAATGTCTCTTCGGGTTTTATTCCCATACAGTCGCGCAATGCAATAATTGACGCTTTTTGAAGTTCGGTTTGATTTTGTGTCATTCTATAATAATTTTAGTTTTATTGTTGTTAATCAGTCCTATGAGTGTTATTCGATGGTTTTTTACATACGAATTGTTATTACTTTATACGACAGGCTTATGGAGCACAAAATACGTTCTTTTTGTTGAAAACCCAAATTTGAAAAGCATGGATATAAGTTCCATACTACATATTTCCGAGGGTCAAAAGTTCGATTTCCCTACTATCAATTTCACTCCTGATTATACGAATTGTGGTGGTTGGTTCGTTTCCTTTTGGATTTATGAAGAATCAAAGATTTATACACGATATTAATAATTGATCATGCGCAATGTTTAAATTTGAAGACTTAGTAAATGGTACTCATAGAAATAATTTTTAAAAGATTCTTTTGAAATGTAATTATGAGTCTAATTGTCTGCTATTAAGGTGCTTATATTCGGATTAAATAGCAGAGTAATTCTTTGTATCCATAGCGACAAAATACCAAAATAAATTTATTTATCTTTGTTCGTATAATATCACAAATCGAGTTTCGTATATTGAGTTCCCGTTATATAAAAAAGAATTAAATACCATGAGAAAAATATTGAAAATTGTTGGATTGGCCTTGATTTTTTCAACCTTATTTTCTACAAATAATAGGGTTCTGGCAAGTGATACCACTTCGGTAATTCAACTCTGTTTTCCCGATAACACATCGCCATTGAATAATGTAATATTGGCCAATTTAGCCCCTTCATTGCCCGTTGAAGGGGGGAAATCGTGCTTGAAATATAGCATTGACTTCATCCCTGAAATTTCAGTTGGAACGGTAAAAATGTATTATCGGAATGCAAAAGTTATAAATCCAGTTGTATTTCAACGATTTAGCCTTCGCGATCTGTTGCTCCCAATGTCTATTGTTGTTGATGTCGAGTTTATGGACAAATCGACGTTGGTCGAAAAACGCGAAGTGAAATTTACCTTGGAGCAGAGTGGTCTGTTTTACACATTTAATGTTCCAGTAGGTAAAAAAGTGACCGATGCAAAAGTAACAATAAGGAAAACTGAATTGGGACAAGAGATGCTCGATCGAATTGTTACACGCCAACAAGACATTGCCGATTATTATACTTCCGACGTGCAAATTAAACTGATGGAGGAGGAGTTGAAAAAAGTTGACTTCGACAACATTGAAAACATTGAACAGTTTCAGGAAATTACCCGAAAAGTGTTAAATGTTGCCAATCGCATTAGGGCTAAAAACTTGGATGAAAAGCTCTTTTTAAATGAAAACGATCCGTTGAAAATCCAGTCTCGTCTTCAATCATTATACCAGTTGGCACATGGTCATAAAGCGAAGTTAACAAAACAAACCGCCAATATTAACGAGGAGTATTATCGATTGGGAGTTGTTGAGTTGTCGAAAAAGAATGTCGATTCGGCGGTTGTTTATTTTAATCGAGCCATTGAAATCGAGCCACGCTATTCCATGCCATATGTTAAATTAGCTTCCATTGATTTAGCAAAATACAACGTTGGGAAAGCCATTGAGCGCATTTTGTTTATTGATAATGAGACCGATCATGATTCCTTGGCAAGGAGGGAAGCATCCGCTTTACTGTCAGAAATTGTGGCGGACATGACCGCCGACGCCCGATTACTTCGCCAGCAAGCCAATTTTACGGATGCACTTACGCAAATCGACTCTTGCTATGCTTTATGTAATCAAATAAGCTTTTTAAAATGCGACTCCAGAGTTGATGTTGAACGGAATGAAATTTATACAGCTCTGTTTATGCGCCGTCTCAAAGAAAACAGAGCCATTTTAGAGCAGAAAAAATATACTGAATTTATATCCAATTGTGATACTCTTTCTACTTATCAAACGAAAAATAAGGATTATCTGAACAATAAAGCTCTCTTTTTTGACCACCTTAATGATTCTTATAACTCGATGGTTAAGCACGGAGAGGAGATTATTAATGCAAATCCCGCTGGAGCTTTGGATGCGTTAATGGCATCGAAGCAAATTTGTACAAAATATACCGAGGTTGCTTGCAATCCAAAAGTGGAAGATTTAATTAATAGTGTGTTTGGGAAATTATACGAAAGTATGGTTGATGAGGCAGTGCTCCTTTTTAATGCGCAAAAAGTGAATCAAGCCGATAGCCTGCAACAAAAGGCACGTGGATATTGTGTTCAGCAAAAACTCACCTTGGTTGATAAGCATATTGCACTCATAAAAGAGATTAAACAGTACCGATATGGCGCCATAATGGAGGGTCTTGAAAAAGGAATATTCAACGGTTGTGTTGCGTTAAATATGGCCGATAGTGCCGTTCAGATGCGAAAGCAGTATGATTTGGAAACCGTTCAAAATGAATCGGAATTGGTTCGTAAAGCAGCATCGAGTTGTATCAACGGCACACTAGTTGAGGCGGAGAAATATCTGATTTCTAAACAGTTTCCCAATGTTGTAAACTCAATTAATTATGCGGAACATTTAGCTGCAACGTATAAAATTGAATTGGAATACGCTACAGCTACGCGGATTGCCGAAATCAAAGGATTACTGGAACAAGGAATATGTGGAGAGATAAAATTTAAGATTGATATTCAGCTCAATGCTGCTGATATTCATCAACGTGCATTGGAGTATCGTTATGCTATAATTGCGTTAAATAAAGCCAAGTTAATTGTGAAAGAGAATCCAAACTGCGGGTTTACATCCGATGATATTATCACCCGAATTGCATATTTACAAACGGCCGCCAATTATGAAAAAGAGTACGATGATATAATTTTCCACATTCAAAAACATAATTTTAGCAAAGCTATTGCGCAGACCATCATTTTAGAAACACAATACCCAGATTCGCTCTTGAGTGTTTATAAATTAAAATACCGATCGATTGTTAATTTTATTAAGGAATACAATTATGTTCCCTTTACACTTGGTGCTATTGAGTATTTGGCCGACCAAGGAGAAACTGAAATTGCACTTGAACTTATGTATTTTTTATACGAATTGGAGACATTGAGTCATTTAACCGATAGTGCACAAATAAAATTAGGACGTAGTTTGGCGAAGCGTGATGTTGCTCTCCAGAAAGAGGATGATTCTAAAATGGTTGTCTATCAATACGTTCGACACGATGAGAAATATTTTAAGAAACTTATAAACGCATATAAATCGCAATGGGCAAAATCTATAGCATCCTAATTTCACTAATTTTTCCGACAACTTTTCTTTTAGCACAAGACTCGATTTCAACATCGCTCCAATTGAAGGATACACCGTTAATAAAGTATAGTGAGTTGAATGTTGAGGCAGGAGTTGGGCTAGCAATGGTTTTTAATGACACCATAAGTCAAAAACTGGGTTCTTCGCCCATGCTTACTTTTCATTATCAAAATTTTTTTAACGATCGATTCATGTATTCGCTCTTTTTATCCCCAGTAGCGGTGCTTGTAACAACCAATGAAATGGCAACCGTTCGAGAACGATACTTTCAAATTGAAGCGGGAATTACTGGAAGTTATTCTCCCGTTAATAATTTGTGGATTTCAGGAGGAGTTGGATATGCCTATCGTCTGTACAAAGATTACAAAATTGGAGCAAACCCTTGGGAGAACACAAACTTCTCTCAACCCAATTTTTTCGTATTGGGATCGGCAGAATACTGGTTTCATACAAGTGCTGGAATCCGTGCAACCACTTATGCTAGCATGGAAGGGTACGGTTTTCGGGTTGGAATTTTTGCGAATTTCAACTTTTTATTAAAAAAACTACGAATAAAATAAAAATCAACGGGCTTCAATGTTACCACCAAAGTCAAATTCGTTTTTTAATTCATGGCTGAATATCGATTGTCCTTGTTAAATGCATGTGTTTTTAAGAATGCGGATCTTTTTGAAACTGTTTTTGGTATGGTTTCAGAGTACAATTATTAAAATAAAGCATGGCTTTCTCAAAACAAAAAAGAGAAAACCATGCTTAAGGTATCTATTTCTAATTTACCAAGATATCATCCCACGCATGTAATTTGCATTATACATTCTGATTTGTTTAGAATTTATAGGCAATGCCGACACCTAAAATCTCTTTGAATTGTATTTTTGGTCCCGAGATAGAACCATCCTCGTTTTTATAGGTAATGTCGTCGTCGTAAATAAGATGCGTTGAAAGATTTACATTCAGAAACTTATTTATTTTAAAAACAAGTTGGGTCTCCCAGTTAACATCAATGCACTCAGGATTTTTTAAGTAATTGGAGAACAGGTCAAGTTTTGTTGTAAATGACACGTTTTTCAACCATTCATTTTTGAAATCACCCTTTGAATAAATAATTCGAATGTAACCCCCAACCTCAGACTTTGTGTTTTTTCCATCTTTAGTTTTTGTCATTGTCGAATCAGCATTCATTACATATTCAGCCGGATCAACCCCAAAAGAACCCTCATCGGCTAACCGTTGATTGTTTACCCATGTGAATTTACTGGTAATAGGTGCCGCAAAGACACTAAAATAGTCATTGGGTTTATAGTCCATACCAACAGCACTAATTAAATACGCCGGTGCCCAAAACCCGGAAATGGAAATGGAGTCATTTGGATAGTTATATCCGTTGGTCATCTGCGTTTTCGCATTCACTAGGGCTGAGTAATAAAATCTGGTAAACGCTTTTCGTCCGTATTTAGATAAAAGGTCAATTTTATCATCTGTTTTCATAAAAGAGTTGTTTTCATCTCCTTGTTTTAAAATCCCATAGCCAATGTCGAGACTGTTTGTCCAACTATCTTTTTTATTTTTATAGTTAGCAAAAAGACTTGCCATTCCAGTAATGCTAAACGACTCTTCGCCTCCTGCAGCCCAGTTTGTCAACGATGTTTGATTAAGGTTTGCGCCCAGAACCCCACCATATTTCCAACCGGTAATTGAATCGTTGCTTCTTTTCTTCAATAGTGCTTCCGCCTCCAATACCTGTGCTGACACAATACTAGTCGAAAATAGAAGAACAAACGTGATTAGTTTAATTTTCATAATTCTCTTTATTTTATTTGTTTATTTATGTTGAATTAACATGTGCAATTTGTGAAAATATTGGAATCTATATTTTCCGGCATTAATAATCAGTCGCAAAAATAATCAAAATAGTCGAAATTGCTTATTCATTGAATAAAATTTGCTCGACTCTGATTTGTGAGTATTGTTTGCAAACATCTTGAAAAGTAAAATTACCATTAATTGCAGTGTGCATTATGAAAATGTAAATACACTTTCTATAAAACATAGTTCTCATTCTACAATTTGAAAAATTGTTTTACCTTTGTCTTTCGGACTTCCTTTGTCTTTCGGACTTAATGAAACGGTATGTTTTGGTTTGAATTATAGTTTTGAATTCACTGAATATATAGTTCATTGAGAGGAAAATAACAAATTAAACCTAACTAAATAAAATGGTTGTATGAAAACAAACAAATTTTTATCGTTGCTATTCGTAGCTTCATTCGTTCTTTTTTCTTGTCAAGATCAAAGTTCCACAAAATCGATCGACGATGGGGTTATTGTAAACCCTGAGACAAACGAAATATCGTTATCCAACACTACGGATGAAGCGGTTACGTTAACCTACGCTTTTAAAAAAGGAGTAAAAGTTGAGAATGTTTATACTATAAACATGGAATATGAAATGATGGGACAAAAAATGCCTAGTGGCATTATTATGGAAGGATCATTTGAAATACTAGATGTAGATAGTGAAGGTTCTGCTGATATAAAATATGCGATCACATCTATGAAGATGGATATGGCAGCTCAAGGGTTGAATTTTGATTCAAAAGACGATAAATATAAAAGTAACCTACAATTCGCTCCTTTGTATAAGATTATAGATAAAAGTATTATTACAAAGATTAAAAATAATGGGGAAGTCCTTGGAGCCGATTATTCTGAGATTATGGCTGAAATGGGCGATGAGTTTGAAGCTTTAAAACCACAATTTGAGCAGAATGTAAATCAATTTAGTCAAAGTTCATTTCCTTTCTTAACCGACAAACCAGTTAAAGCGGGTGATAAGTATGAAGGGGATGTAATAGATCAATCCATTTCGGGAATAAATGTTAAAACAGCTAATGCATATACTGTAAGATCAATTTCTGAAGATAAGTCTAAAGTTATATTGGAAATGGATGCTACCATGGAGTTAAATGTGGTCGAGGCTCTTATGGGCATGGAAGTATCCATGAATGAAGGTACAATTAAAGGTTGGCTTTTGTTGGACTTGTCGCAAGGCTTAGTCGTTAAATCAGCGTTAAAATCAACTCTTGATTTTACCACAGAAATGCAAGGACAGAAAAATGATATGGTGATTGTGACGGATATGATAATGAATATTAAATAGGTATTTATTTTTCAATCCAAAATACTGGAGTTTTTTTGAGGCTGTCTGGATATAGATTAATTGTTTTCACATTGATTTTTAATATTTTCAGACAGCTTCTTTTAATTAATAGGTAAAGACATGAATAATTTAAAAATTGGAATTTTAGGATCAGGAAGTTGGGCTACAGCTATTATTAAAATACTTCAGATGAATAAAATTCCTGTTTGGTGGTATGTTAGGAATGAAGAGGTAATTGAGCATATTAAGCTTTATGGAGCCAATCCAAAATATCTAACTTCTGCCGATTTGAATGCAGATCTGTTAACCATGTCAACCAGCATTGACGAAGTGGCAGAGAACTCTAATATTTTAATACTTGCCATTCCTTCCGCCTTTTTGCGCGAAGCCATTGAGCATATCTCTGTCGACATTAGCCATAAATACTTCATAACCACTATCAAAGGGCTTATTCCGCGTGAAAACCTTTTGATTTCCGATTATCTTAAAAAGTATCTAAATGTTCCAGCATCTCAAATTGCTTGTATTGTGGGACCTTGTCACGCCGAAGAGGTGGCACAAGAACGTTTGTCCTATCTCACTGTTGCTGGTTCAAACCCCGAATTAAACAGTTTCTTAACTACCTGTTTGCATTGTAGGTTTATAGAAACAGTAGTAAGCCCCGACATTGATGGAGCCGAGTATGCTTCTGTAATGAAAAATATTTATGCCGTGGCAGCAGGAGTAAGCCATGGACTCGGATATGGCGACAACTATATGGCCGTGTTGATATCCAATGCCGCCCAAGAGATGGAACGATTTTTAAAAGTTCTAATTCCCGCTGAGCGCGACATTAAAGATTCAGCATACTTAGGCGATTTATTGGTTACCTCGTATTCGCAATTTAGTAGAAATCGTACTTTTGGAAGTCTTATAGGTAAGGGGCACTCAGTAAGAGCTGCACAAGCAGAGATGCTGATGATTGCCGAAGGATACTATGCCGCACAATCCATATTTGAAATAAACCAAACAGCAAAGGCATCCATTCCAATTGTTGATGCAATATACAGTATTTTATATAAACGAGAAAACCCAGGCAGAGCATTCTCACGATTAAATAAACTTTTGCGTTAGGCTTTTATGATTTCAATGTAATCTTGAAGAATAAATTTTTGCTGGTCCCAGAACTATCAGGTATCCTGTAATTCCCATATTAATAGGGAGTTATTAAATAACGTTAACATGAAAATCCCATGTGTTTTTGACTTTCATTTGAAAAATCTAAATAACTACAATTGTTTATGATATCATCTAAGACGATACTTCTTGTTTGCTATGGGTTATTAATCAACGAAAATCGCAAGAATAGCGAAAAAGTATGGTACGACATGTACTTATTTTGATATTTTAGCTTTACATTTGGAACTTATATAGGGATATAGCTAGTAAAACAGGGGAAGTCTGCAAAATCATCTTAAAAAAGCTTTGTGAAAAGAATTATAATTTTCATATATCTAATTTCTATTAGTGCATTTAGCGTTGGTCAACAATGGAGAGAAATTAATGATCTCGATAATGAAGCTACAATGTATATGTATGAACATCAGTATTTAAAATCGGCCGAGCTATTTGAAATAGCATTATCGAAACTTCCACAAAGCGATAATTTTAAATACAAGGCAGGGTTATCTTATTACAAATCCATCGATAGTATTAATCGAGCAATTTCTTATTTTGAAGAGGCATCTAAAAACATGGCCACAGCAGGATTATACAACTATAATTCTGTTAAAGAGTTACGAGCTCCCATTGATGTGTTGTTCTTTTTAGCACGTTCCTACCAAGCTATAGGAAAATATCAAAAAGCCGAAGCTGTATTTCACGATTTCAAATCCAAAACTTTTGAAGAAGATGAGTTAAAACTCATGGCCGATCAGCAAATTAGGAATATGAAATTTGTCGAATTAAGTAAGAAAAACCCCATAAATGTTAAATTTGAATCTATTGGAGATCATATAAATAATGAACTGCCAAATTATAATGCCGTTTTTTCCGGCGACGGATATACCATGGCATACACATCGTCAACCGATGATGGATTAAAAGTTTTTATTGCTCTGAAAGTAAAAAGTGGATGGGGCAATCCAAAAGATATAACCTGGGATATTGGCAGTGGATATTTAAAAACCGCATGGCTCTCTTATGACGGTAAAACACTCTATCTTATTGAAGATAATATGCAACAATTGATTATGGTTTCGCATTTTGAAAATGGAGTGTGGGGAGTGGCAAAAAAAATGAAGAAACCCATTAATGGCAGAGGTAACCAAGCGAGTGTTGCAGTGACTAATGATGGACAAAAAATTTATTTCACTAGCAATTGCGAAGGTGGAGTAGGTGGATATGATATTTATTTTAGCAAAAAAAACGTTAAAGGTAAATGGGATGAGCCCGTAAACATGGGCCCATTTATAAACACCCCATTAAATGAGGAGTTTGTTGCGCTCTCGCCTTCGGAAAATAAACTTTATTTCAGTTCCGAAGGGTATGAAAATATTGGTGGCAGCGATATCTTTGAATGGGAAATTGGATCCGAAGATGGCCCCCAAAATATAGGATTCCCAATTAATAATGCCTTTAATAATATTTTCTTTCACCCCATAGATGAAAACACGGCCGTATTTAATGATATAAGATCTGAGGGGAAAGGACAGTTGGATATTTACAAGGCTACATTTGAACGGTCATATAAATTAATAAGTGAGGTGTTTATTAATAAGGATTCAAATTTATTGGTCGATATTGCAGTGAAAAACGATTCTGATTCAACATTCCTTTTACAATTGGACCAAAATTCTTCGGGGAGAATAAATATTGGCAGTGTACCAGCTGGGAATTACACCATTACGTTCACAGGAAATGAAATTTCTCCACATGTTGAAAAAATATCCATTGAAGAATCCAACCCTAAGAGTGATATTGTGTTTTTTGTCAATTTGCAAAGTAATAAACCCATTGAGGAGCTTATTGCAGAGGTTGAAAAGGAATCCGAAATCGTGAATACATCTTTTGTAATTACGCCTGCTGAACAAGAACCAACAATTACTCAGGTGTCAGAAGTTAAAATGTCAGAATCCATTGAAGTTAAAGCAGCCGTGCCTGAGAAAAAACCAATGTCTGTGGTTCAGACTGTTGTTGAGGAAAAATCAACTATTTATAAGGCAGATAAAACGCCAGAGCCTAAAAAGTCCGACGTCTATGTCGAACGAACGAAACATGAGAATAGCAATGCTGTTGCAACTCCCAAAATATCAATTCCAAAGCAAAGCAAGAATGCTACTGGAACCTACACCATCCAATTTATGGCGCTTGATCTCCCCATTTCATTGCAAGAAGTTACACATATGGGAAATGTTCATATTTTTGCTTGCCCCGAAGGACTTTATCGATATACTACGGGTTTATTTGAAAGTAAAGAGTCGGCATTCGAGATGTTAAGGAATGTCCAGGTCTCTTATCCACAGGCTTTTATATGCACTATTCCTTTAAAAGGGAAATATGTTATTCAATGTTTGGCACTGAAAAAACCAAAAGAGATTTTAAATGTTATTGAAGAACGTATCGATATTAGCATGATGCATGGAGCCGATGATTATTACCGATATTTTATTGGCGGTTTCGAAACAATTGAGAAAGCGAAATTGGAACTTTCCAAAGTTCATGAAAAAGGTTATTTCAGTGCCTATGTTCGCCAAATCCCCAAATAATTTAATCAATTTGTATTATATTTGTTCTTTCTAAAATTGTTGTATCCTTTAAATTTCATTTTTTGCAAAGCTCTCAACTATTAGCACGCCATCAAATTGACGATCAGGTATGGGATCAGACTATAACTGACTCTATAAATCGACGTATTTATGGGTATACCTGGTATCTTGATGCAGTTACCGATGGGAAATGGAGTGCGCTGATTATCGGAAATTATGATTTTATAATGCCATTAGTGCATCGTTCGAAATGCGGAATATCCTACATTTACCAGCCTTTTATTACTCAACAACTGGGAGTTTTTGGGCTCCAACAATGTACAGGGAAGGTGCTCGGTTTATTTTTGAAATCGATACCATGGAAATATCACATTGTTGATATGAATATTATGGAGTGCAAAAATTCAATTTCCAGATTTTTTATTCAAAAACGTCAGAACCATATCATCGATTTGAGCCCATCGTATCAGGCTATTTCAAAAAACTACAATAGAAATACGCGTAGAAATATCAAGAGTGCCACCGATGCATCGTTAACCATTAATTTAGGAATTGATACACAGCAGTTTATCGATTTCCAGAGCCAATGGGAACCAGGCGATTTTACCGCACCCAACCGACACCATGTTGAGCAGCTTGTAACTGCAGCTACGGGAAATGCCGATGTTATTGTTGGAGGAGTTTTTGACGGAAGTGAATTAGTAGCAACTGGTTTGTTTATTATTGATAATCAGAGAGTTTGGTTTTTATTGTGTGCTTCCAATGAGAAAGGGAAGGATAAAAAAGCCATGTTTTTTTTAATTGACCATATCCTACAACGTTATGCTACCAATGCATTGATTTTTGATTTTACGGGCTCTAATATCCCATCCATTATTCAACGAAATCATGGTTTTGGAGCTGTTATTGAAAATTTTTATTATATCCGTCGAAAGTCACTATTAAGTAAAATCAAATCGCTTTTGTAAACTTCACTTATAAATATAAAAGTTGTGTTCTATAAGCATTGTTAGAACACAACTTTTCCTATTTTGAAAATATCTTTTAAAACTTGTTAACCACATTTCTGATGGCAACCAAACGGGTTAACATGTCATTTATCAGATCAAGTCTTAACATGTTTGCACCATCACTTTTGGCTATTTTAGGATCCGGGTGTGTTTCAATAAACAAACCATTGGTACCAACAGCTACGGCTGCCCGGGCAATGGTTTCAATTAAATCGGGACGTCCACCAGTTACGCCGCTTGAAGTGTTTGGTTGTTGCAAGGAGTGCGTTACATCAACAATTACAGGGAATCCCAACGCTTGCATTGTTGGGATACTTCGCATATCAACAATTAAATCATGGTATCCAAAGGAGGAGCCTCTTTCGGTGAACATGATTTGGCGATTCCCAGCATCAATAATTTTTTGCGCTGCAAATTGCATGGCTTCTGGAGCTAAAAATTGTCCTTTTTTAATATTTACCATTTTATGTGTTTGTGCTGCCGCAACTAAAATATCGGTCTGACGACATAAAAAAGCAGGAATTTGCAGAATATCAGCCACTTGTGCCGCCATTTTTGCCTCCTCGGGGAGATGAATGTCGGTTACAATGGGGAGTTCGAGTTCCTTTTTTACTCTTTCTAAAATTTTAAGAGCCTCCTGATCGCCCAAACCCATAAAGCTGTCCATTCTCGATCGATTTGCTTTTCGATACGATGATTTGAAAACAAACGGAATCTTAAGATTGTCGGATATTTTCTTTAAGTATTCGGCTGTTTTCATCGTTATGTCGAGACTTTCAACAACACAAGGACCAGCTAGAAGAAAGAAATTATTCTCTTTTAGATGTTTAACATTCGGAATTGTATTGAGCATGTTTTATTATTGTTTTAGATTTTATACCGATTTTATTTCACGAAGAGCTTGCAGCGTGAGCCCTAATTTGTAAAAATCGAACAGACGCATTTTAGGATCGTTGCTGTGTAGATTTTTCTCGATATTGTTGCGCATTAGATTGAAACAGAGTAGGGTAAGTCCGCGAATTCCAAATTTATTGAATTTTTGAGTTGTTTTAAGCAATCGAACTGTTGAGGCAAAATCCGACGGATAATCAAGCCTGCGCCAAAGTGCCACTAAATTTTCGATGCCTACTTTTGTTTTGAACAAAAACTCTTTAGATGTTTCAATTCCGCCGTGCATTAACGCATTATCGATATGAATAATAGGATAACGAAGTTTACGAATTTGATACCCAAATTTTGTATCCTCATGACCATATCCAACAATTTGTTCGTCAAAGGGATTGTCAATCATTAACTGCTTGGGAATAAGTACATTCCCTGTCATAAATGATCGATATGGGTATATTTGACGTTGGTCGGCTGGAATACTCTCTCTCAGATGCCCATATTTCCAACGAAGCGCAAACGACGATCCCGGAAGCTCTTTTTGATAGGCAATTCCGCCTACAATAACACTTTCATTGCGATGTAGATTGTAATACTTTTGCAAATAATCACTGTTGATCACTTGCATATCACCATCCATAAACAAAATTGCGGTTCCTTCGCTCTCTAAAGCAAGTTTATTGCGGATGGCCGCTCTGCCAATATTTCTTTGTAACTCGTTGTAGATAACATGTTTGAAACCGGCAACAATTCGGTTCTCTTTTCTGTAATCCAGATGAGAACGATCATCGTAAACACGGATCTCTACATCTAAATTATCGTCAACCGCTTGTTTGGATAAATTGGAAACTAAGTCTCGAATGTCGGTATTGAAAACAGGAATACAAACTGAAAGCATATCTCATATTTTTTACTAAAGTAGCAAGATTTTTCTTAAGATTGGATAAATTGATCATTAAATATGGAGACGAATTTTAATCTGTTCATTAATAATGAGTTGAGTGACACTCAATAAGGTATTGGAAATTGCTTTACGGAAAAGTCAAGCCCTAATTGTGATTGGTAATCAGTGATAAATGAAAATACCCGGTTTTTTTATTTCAACATTTCAATAACGCAACATTTCAATAACGCCCCATTTCAAGAAAAATGCCGAGAACTTTACATGAATTGTTTTACCGATAACAATTTTATTAACTTCGCATTTCAAAAATAGTTTTCCCATGATTCACGACGATTTTCGATTTAAAGGTCAACGTTTACAGCTTGTGCGGTCGCTGCAACAAAAAGGAATTACCGATAAAAATGTTTTAGAGGCAATTCATGCTGTGCCACGACACGCTTTTTTTGATGTTGCATTGATTGATTATGCCTATGTCGATAAAGCGTACCCCATTGCGGCTGGACAGACTATAAGTCAGCCTTATACGGTGGCATTTCAGTCTCAATTGTTAGAAATTGAGAAAGGAGATAAGGTTTTGGAAATTGGAACCGGTTCGGGATATCAAGCGGCTATATTGGCGAAAATGGGAGCTAGGGTCTATTCCATTGAACGACAGCGCGATTTGTTTAAAAAGTCGGAACGAATTTTTCTTCAACTTGGCTACAATGTGAAAACTTTTTATGGAGATGGTTATAAGGGCAAACCTACCTATGGACCATTTAAAAAGATTATTGTTACCTGTGGTGCGCCTTTTTTACCGGATGCGCTGAAGTCGCAAGTCGAAATCGGAGGATGCATTGTTATTCCAGTGGATAATGGAGCGTCACAAATAATGAAACGATTTATTCGACTATCCGAAGATGAGTATAAAGAAGAGGATCATGGTGCATTCTCTTTTGTTCCAATGATTGATGGAATAGAATAAGAAACAAACGAGTTGCAGAATTATATATCCTGATATTCAATCAATTATAGGTTTTTTTTCTTCTTTAGATCCGATGCGTATCAATGGAAAATATTGCTATAGCTTGGTTTTAAATTCCACGGAATGCGCCATAATCGAAAAGCGTTATATGGTCTCCTTACGGCAGGTTACGCCATTTTTCATTAGCCATCTTTCTCGATATTCATCCCCAAAATAGCATTTATAGTTCATCAAAAATCAGATTAATTGGGCATTCTACAATTCAAAGTATTTGATTATAGGCATAGTCCAATGCTTCTTTTATGCTCCTATGAGGAGGAACTTTGACAGCGTATTTAAAAAGCCCTAAGTAATTGTTAAATAACAATTTAGGGCTTTTTATAGAAATTGCAATAGTAAGTCTTAACAGCGTTCTATTTCAAGTTTCACATCGAACCTTAAAAGGAGGAAGCTGAAAAATTAATTAACAATTAGTTTTTGTTGGGCGATGCCATGCTTTGTTTCTAAATGTAGGATATAAATACCAACCGTGAGTTTTCCGGATTGACTGTTGTAGGCGTTCCATTCGCACGTGTTTGCCCCTCCTTCGCTAAATCCGGATGCCAATGTTGCAGCTTGTTTCCCTTGAATATCATACAATTTTAATGCGTATTCTTCAGAAGATGCCATGAAATATTCAATGGTTATTTTTTGATGGTTTGAAAGCACCGGATTCGGATATATAGAACGTAAGATTCCAGAATTGACTGTTTGATAGGTTGTTGGGTCAATGCCTACAATTTGATCTAGATTTAGTTTGTATGCCGAATTTCCATAGGTTCCTGCTAAAAGAGTTCTTGTTGGACGATGAATTTTCATGTCGTAAATGGGAACATTAGGCATTCCCTGCATTAGGCTCGACCAACTTTCTCCTCCATTTTGGGTTATGAAAACACCCACATCAGTACCAATAATCAGTCGATTTTGACTGTCAGGATCTGCTACAAGAACGTTTACCGGTAGTTCGGGTAGATTACCGCCAATGGAATTCCACGTTTGCCCAAGGTTTTCCGATTTATAAACGTAGGCGTGTGCTTCGTTCCAACGGAATCCCGATACGGTTGCATATATTGTATTGTTTTCAAATGGATCGAAGGCAACTCTGGTAACCCATCGATTTGGTATGCCTTCGGAAATGTCAACCCAACTATTGCCTCCATCGTTGGAAATGTGTACGCGACCGTCGTCGGATCCGGCAAGCAGATAATTTGGATTTAGTGCTGAAATCGCAAGTGTTGTAATGGTGCTAAAACCACTCGAAGTCAGATTCCTTGTTAAATCATCGCTGATTGGTGTCCAAGTGTCGCCTCTATTTGTTGTTTTCCATACTCGGTATGTGCCAAAGTAAAGGGTTTCGGGAGTGGTAGGGTGCATTACGTAAGGTGACGACCAGTTTGTTCGATCGTTATACCATGCTACAATGCTGGAGAAATAATCGCCTCCATCGTCGGAGCGGTGCAGTTGTCCATTTTGGTATTCGGCGTAGATAATATCGGAGTTTGTGTAGTCAACCATAGCTTGAAATCCATCGCCGCCCAGCATTACTTCCCAATCGTCGAGCGCTCCAGTAGCTGTACGAATAGAGCTATTGTCTTGCGTTCCGCCCACTAATCGATTTGGTTGCAAATAGTCAAAGTCGATGGAGTAGAACTGTGTTAACGGTAAATTATTGATTTTTGTCCACGACGTTCAAAAGTTAGTACTAGTGTATAATCCGCCATCGTTTCCATTGATAATCAAGCCAGTAGTTGGGTTTATATACATTGCATGATGATCGACGTAGATTTCGTCCATATTGTAATATCCGGCTAGTTGATCATAACTATTTCCTCCATTTGATGATGTGTAAAGATCAACACCCATCATATATATACGGTTGTCATTTGTTGGATCTATGCGGATTTGCCCAAAATACCATCCAAAAGTGCTGTTCATTGAACTGATATTTTCGTCGTTTGTTTGTTGCCAATTTTCACCTCCATTGATAGTTTTATATACTTTCGCATAAAGGTTGGAGCCATTTTTTACGTCGATAAAAGCATATACAATTTCAGAATTATTTTGGGCTATTGCCAAACCAATGCGTCCTTTCATTTCGCCATTGGGCAATCCTTCGGTGAGCAGTGTCCAGTTATTGCCACCATCCATTGTTTTGTAGATTCCCGAGGATGCGCCATGCGATCGTCGGTGGATTAAACCTCGTTGCCGTTCCCACATCGACGCATATAAAATATCGGGATTGGTAGGATGCTGAACGATATCGACCGCTGCTGTGGAGTCGTTAACAAAAAGTACTTGTTCCCACTGTTCGCCACCATCGGTGCTGCGGTAAATTCCACGTGTTTCATTGGGTCCAAAAAGCGTTCCACAGGCTGCTGCATAAATCCGATTGCTGTTGCTATGATCAATTAAAACTCGACCAAAATAGGCCGATTGTTCTAAACCCAAATGTTGCCAGCTTTCACCACCATCGATGGTTTTGTAAATTCCATTTCCAATAAAACTTTGACTCGATGAGTTTGCTTCTCCAGTGCCAGCGTATAAAATGTCTGTATTGGAAGGATCAATGGCCAATGCGCCAATCGAAATTACAGGAACATCGGTAAAGACATGTTGCCAGTTTGCTCCAGCATCGGTTGTTTTGAAAATTCCTCCTGTGGCTGCACCAATGTACCACGTATCCGTAGAATTTGGATCTACAACGATGTCGGTAATGCGGCCTCCAATGTTGGTTGGTCCGGCAGCTTCCCATTGTGCATTACGCAAAATGGTGCTTTTTTGTATTGTCTTAGTTTGTTGCAAAGCGTGCAAATAGTGCTCGTAACTGAAGGTTGCATTTGGATAGGTTTTTTGTTTCGAGAACCAATCGTTGGGCTTCATTTTTGGCTCTTTAGTTTGCGATATTTCTTGGAATAGCACCTTCTGCTCTTTTGTTTGATGACTCCATAGCATAAAAAAGAGCGCAATGGAACTAGTTACAAAAATCAAGTTTATTGATAATCGTTTTTTATTCATAATTATGTGAATTTAAGAGTTGTTCCATGTGGTGAAATTCGATTTCCCTAATCGCTCAAAACTTTAAGGGTACTGAAATTATGGTAAATATAGTAAAATCAATGTTGCGAAATTAAAAAAACATCATTTGTTGGTGCAACGCCATATTTCTGTTTTAATACAGAAATGATCGTAACCTATTTTGTTTTAAATATATATATATGTATAAAATAATCAAATTTACAACACAACAGTCATTTTTTATTCCTTATTTTCAATTTCCCATTCTCCATTGTTAACTGTAAATTTTCCATTGTCATTTCTCCATTGTCAATTCTCCATTCCCAATTACCTCTTTCCTTAGTTCCCTTAACTCGCCACGCATTTGCTCCATGGAAACAAAAAGACTCTCCATGTCGATCCCTTTCTCTGGAAATTTGTCGTTGATGACGTGGGTGAATTTCCAAATCTCACGAATATTCGATACCTGTAAATCGTACGGCTCAAACAACGGATTGAGTGAAATGAGCCGAATTTGCTGATTTTCGGAGAGGTTGTTCTCTACAATTTTAAACACAATTCCATCGTCAACGGTTAGGACAATGCAGGGAGTTCCGTTCTTAATGCTGTTCCAGTCGACAACAAATTCGCCGGTAACCCACGAACCGTCGGGAATGGGCAACATGCTGTCGCCGGAAATCTGAAACGTGCGGTATTTCTTTTCACGATCCAAAAAGGGCAACCTGAAAATGGGTAGCTCGCTGATGTATTCCGGGTCGGCGTAACCTGCGGCATATCCGGCTTTGGCTTTCTCGGGAACAAGCTCAATATTCTCCTCGTTGTCTGATCCAACGGTGGTGGCCAGAATCCGGATACGGCTTCCATGCACAAACACATCGTTACCGCGTTCAAGCTCGAAAAGTTGACTCTCGCGTAAAGGTGTTAAATCGACCCGAATAAGGGTGTCGATGGAGATTCCAAAATAGTCAGAAAAGGCTAATAAAACTGAAACTGAGGGCAAGGCTACACCATTTTCGTAGCCACTTAGAGTTGAGCGCTTCATTTCCAACGAAGTGGCAACATCATCTTGTGTGTGCCGTTGTCGCTTGCGCAAAAATTTGATGTTTGAACTAAAGAACATACGTCAGATATTTGGATATCGGGTTTATAATTGATTATATTGTAGTCGGATATTTGATTATATTTTAATCAAATGTAATATATTTTGACGGAAAATGCAAATTTTTTCATGTAAAGACACGATGCATCGTGTCTCATCAATAAACATACTGTCCACAATGAATTGCCTATCAATAATATAAAAACCATGCAACCCGAAAAATCACGATCCATAATGCACCTCGACCTCGATACCTTTTTTGTATCGGTGGAACGGTTGCGCAACAGCACTCTGGAGGGAAAACCGCTTATTGTTGGTGGAGCATCGGACAGAGGTGTGGTGTCGGCATGCAGTTACGAAACCCGACAGTTTGGGGTTTACTCAGGCATGTCCATGAAAATGGCGCGCATACTGTGCCCAAATTCCATTGTCATTCAGGGCGATTTTGACCAATATGTCTATTATTCGCGCATGGTGACCGATATTATTGCCGAGCAGGCTCCCGTTTATGAAAAAATGTCCATCGACGAACATTATCTGGATCTTACGGGAATGGATCGGTTTTTTGGAACCCTGCAATGGGCTAAAGAGTTAAAGGCACGGATTATAAAAGAGTCGGGCCTTCCCATTTCCTACGGCTTGTCATTGAATAAAACGGTGGCTAAAATTGCTACTGGAGAGTCGAAACCCAACGGAGCGTTGTACGTTGAGGCTTCGAGGGTTACTCCATTTATGGATCCACTGTCGATTCGTAAAATTCCGGGCATTGGGATCAAAAGTTTTCAAATGCTTCGGACCATGGGTGTCTCTTCGATTCTTAATTTACGAACCATTCCTCCCAATATGGTTGAACGCGTGTTGGGAAAAAGCGGCCTCGATGTATGGAAAAAGGCCAATGGAATCGATACTACGCCGGTGAAACAATATACGGAGCGACAAAGCATCAGTTCCGAGCGCACATTTGAGCAAGATACCACCGATGTGGAGCGGTTACTTGATGTTTTGGTGGGAATGACCGAGAAGTTGGCCTTTGAGATGCGTCAGAAACACAAAGTCACATCGTGTGTGGCGGTTAAAATTCGTTACTCAAATTTCGACACCCACACCAAACAAGTTAAAATTGCTTATTCATCGTTCGACCACCTTTTGATTGACATTGTAAAGCAGCTTTTTGCCACGCTCTATAATCGACGAATGTTAATACGACTCATTGGGGTTAAATTCAGTGATTTAGCTTATGGTTCACAACAACTTGATCTGTTTGACACCCAGATAAATAGGGCATCGTTGTACCAAAATCTCGACAAACTGCGGGCAACCTACGGCGATCATATTGTACAGCGAGCATCGTGTTTAAAAGGAAGAAAGTAGAGACGCAATGCTTTGCGTCTTTGAAAATTGTTTCCGTAGAGACATAATATTTTACGTCTTTGAAAGAAAATTTATTTGTGTAATTCGTTTTTTTTATAAAAGGGTGACACAGAGTTACACAAAGATGATACAAAGTTTTAAAACGTCCTCCCTAACCCCTCAGTCCCCTAAAGGGGAAGCCCAGCGCGCAGTTCCCTTTCGGGAAATAAAGGGTGAGCGGTGGCAAAATAACGGTAACTAAACGATATTAACTCACAATTGATGAAAAAAGTTACATAGAGGTACACAGTCAGTTTTATATTGAAATTTGAATCAAAACAAACCTTATTCACGTTAGTAAAACCTTAGTAAAAAATGAATTATCATTACAAAATTGACCTTATTAATATCGGAAAGAATAAAGTTTCAAAACGCCCTCTCTTACCCCTCAGTCCCCATAAGGGTAAGCCCCAGTGCGTAGTTTCCTGCAGGGAAACAAAGGGTGAGCGGAGGTAATTTAATTCTCAACTGTCCATTGTCAATTATCAATTCTCAACTGTCCACTTTCAACTAATTCAATGCTCCTCGCTTCCCACTCCTATTTCAGCCTCCGCTACGGAGTTTTACCTCCCGACCAATTGGTGCGTGCTGCGGCTCGATGTGGACATTCGGTGGTGGCACTTACTGACATCAACAACACAACCGGAATTCCTGATTTTGTGCGGGCTTGTCATCAATATAATATACATCCCATTGGTGGTATTGAGTTTCGCATTGGCGACAAAATCCTCTACACTGGAATTGCTCAAAATATGGATGGGTTCAGCAATCTTAACCGATTTTTGTCCTTTCACAACATCAACCAAAAAACATTGCCCGATCGTGCTCCGGCGTTGGAAAATTGTTTGTGGCTCTATCCATTGCAGAGTTTTCCGGTACAACACACGGATAATGAATGGATTGGAATTCGCCTCACCGACCGAAGTAAACTTATTCGCGCAAGTAAAAAAACGCTCGACCGATGTGTAATTCAGCAACCGTTGACCTTTACCACTGAGTTGGGTTATCTGTTTCATCGACATCTGCGTGCCATTGAGCACAACACCTTGCTCTCGAAGGTTGACAACAGCATGACCGCCGAGCCGCAGCAGGCGTTGCACACGCCACAAGCACTGAAAACTGCGTTTGAGCAGTGGCCACAAATCTACGCCAACACACAACGACTTTTGTTACAGTGCTCGCTCGATTTTGATTTGCAGTCGCCCAAAAACCGTAAAACCTACACCGGAAATAGTCCCGACGATTACCGTTTGCTTCGAAAAATCGCTTGGGATGGATTTGCCTTGCGTTACGGAAAAGGGACAAAATATGGACACGAACGCATCGAAAAGGAGCTCGACACGATTTGCAATCTGGGCTTTGCTACTTACTTTTTAATTACTTGGGATATAATCAAATACAGCCTGTCGCAAGGTATTTATCATGTTGGACGAGGGAGCGGAGCCAATAGCATTGTGGCCTATTGTCTGAACATCACCGATGTTGATCCCATTGAACTCGACCTCTATTTCGAGCGGTTTATTAATCCCAAACGTTCGTCGCCGCCTGATTTTGATATCGACTACTCATGGCGTGACCGCGATCAGGTGACTGACTACATTTTCAAACGTTTTGGAAGCAGCCACACGGCGTTGCTGGGCGCTATGTCAACCTTTCAAACTAACGCTGCGGTGCGCGAGATATCGAAAGTGTATGGGTTGCCGAAAGGTGAAACTGATCTATTGCTGGATCATCCCAACGATCCGAAAAACAAAAATCCCATTGTCAACAAAATTCTGATGCTGGCAAAGCTCATGACCGACTTTCCCAATCTCCGCACCATTCATGCCGGCGGTGTGTTGATATCGGAACAACCCATTTTTGCATATACCGCACTCGACATGCCTCCAAAAGGCTTTCCCACAACACAATGGGACATGTATGTTGCGGAGTCTATTGGGTTTGAAAAACTCGATATTTTGAGTCAACGGGGCATTGGACATATCAACGAAAGTGTTGAGCTGATCAAATTGTCGCGCAACGAAGATGTCAATATCCACGATGTTCGAAGATTTAAGACTGACCCAAAAACCGTCGAGCTTCTCCGCAGTGGCGAAACCATCGGCTGTTTTTACATCGAAAGTCCAGCAATGCGTGGACTTCTGGATAAACTCCGATGCAGCGATTACATCACCTTGGTTGCGGCAAGCAGTATTATTCGACCCGGTGTTGCCAAATCGGGAATGATGAATGAATATATCAAACGATTCCACAACCCACAAGGATTCAAATACTTGCATCCAATTATCGAGCAGCAGTTGGCCGAAACCTATGGAATTATGGTTTATCAAGAAGATGTGTTGAAAGTGTGCCACCACTTTGCCGGACTCGACTTGGCTGATGCCGATGTTCTGCGCCGTATCATGAGTGGAAAACATCGAAAAAAGGATGATATTGAGCGTATTACAAAACGATTTTTTGACAACTGCCGTCAGCGTGGTTATCCCGATGATATTGTAAACGAGCTGTGGCGACAGATTGCTTCGTTTGCCGGATACTCATTTTCAAAAGCGCACTCGGCATCCTATGCCGTGGAGAGTTTTCAGAGTCTTTATCTAAAGGCACACTATCCGCTGGAATTTATTGTGGCGGTGATTAACAATTTTGGAGGATTCTACCGCACTTGGGTTTACTTTCACGAAGCTAGGCGATTGGGAGCCGAAATTGAACTTCCATGCGTAAATCGAAGTAAAAACAATACCTCGCTGAATGGAAAATCTCTTTTTATTGGTTTGGGATTGATTGAATCACTTAATGCAAACACTGTTCACCAAATTATTGACGAACGGGCAAAAAATGGGGCTTTTAAAAGTCTTTCTAATTTTACCGGACGAGTTTCTATTGGAATTATGCAACTGCGAATGTTGATTCGTGTTGGCGCATTTCGGTTTTTGAAGCAGAGTAAAAGTAGTTTGTTGTGGGAGGCGCACATGTTGTGCAGCAAAGCCAAACCAGAGCAGAGTTCGCCACGATTGTTTGAAATCGAAGAACCTAAATTCAATGTTCCCTCAATGACCGATTCGCCCATAGAGAATGCTTACGACGAAATTGAGTTATTGGGTTTTCCCGTTTCGCTATCCTATTTTGATTTGCTACAAACCCGTTTTCGTGGCAATCTGGATATAAATACATTGGCACAACAAAAGGGAAAAACGGTAAAGTTGACCGTGTTGCTGGTGACCATAAAATATGTGTGGACATCCAAGAAAGAACTCATGCACTTTGGAACATTCATTACGCCATCGGGACATTTTATCGATACCGTGCATTTTTCAGATTCGCTGAAAAATTATCCCTTCACTGGACAGGGTGTCTATTTGATTGAAGGCACTGTGTCCATCGAGTTTGGACATCCATCGATTGAGGTGAAAAAGATGGTTCGCCTGCCATTTCAGCCCGACCCTCGGAACGAAAAACAGAGGCATAGCTGTGTGTCAGTTGAGAATTGACAATTAACAAAGGTTGGATTTTTCCGTAGAGACGCAATGCCTTGCGTCTCTGTATAGACGTAATATTTTGCGTCTTTTTTCTTTGCGAATCTTTGCGGAACTCTTTTTTATAAATTAGTTGCACAATTTCCTCCCGCACCCCTCAGTCCCCTAAAGGGGAAGTCCAGCGCGCGGTTCCCTTCAGGGAATCAAAGGGTGAGCGGCGGCGGTTTTTTTAATAAAAGTTGTTACATAAAATCCTTCCCACACCCCTCAGTCCCCTAAAGGGGAGGTCCAGCGCGCGGTTCCCTTCAGGGAATCAAAGGGTGTGTGATGGCGGAATATTGACATCCCGCAGTGTCGCACTACATACAACTTTCGATGGATTACGTTTCGACAAACGGAAAAACCCAATACTGTTTTTTGGGCAGGCATCGATACATTCGCCACACATTATGCACTCTTCGTTATTGAGAATGCTCATGTTTTCTTTGCGAGTTATCGCTTTTGCGTTGCATGCTTTACTGCATTGTGTACAACTAATGCAACCGCCTTTCATTCCCAGTACACTTGCTCCGGGAATCTTTTCAATCCAGCCTAAAACTAACCCAACAGGACATACTGCCCGGCAAAATGGACGATACGAAACAAGAGAGGTCAACAATAATAATCCAACTAAAACAGCACTCAAAATCTCAAAATTATAGGCCAACATCATCTGAAAGATCGACAAAAACGGGTCAATGGAACACCAAAATATCTTTTGCTGAACCAACAATTGAATCACCAGTACAATGAAAAAGAGATATTGCAGAACTTTCATGATTCTTACTGCTTTGATGCTCGTAAAAACCGATAGTCGTCCTGGATGATAGAGCAACTCTTGCAGTGCTCCTAAGTGGCAAATCCAGCCGCAAAAAACGCGTCCGAAAAGGTAGGTAATGGGAATTAAGCTTAAAAACCAGACTATGCTAATCCAATGAAATTCAACTCCGGCAAACAGCAAGACGGTATTTGCGAACGACGAGATTACGCATGGACATGAGCCTCTGTAAAATCCAAGGAAAACAATAGAAGCCAATAAGAATGGAATTCGGAACTTCCGAGTAGTCGGATTTCGCACTAAAAATCCGGCAACGACTGTGGCGCCCAAAATGCCCAATATCCACCAAAACGATGATGTAAATAGGGTATTCTCTTCAATCTGCGCATTACAGCAAGTCGATTCTGAGCGTAATGATTTATCGCTCCAAGTTGTTGTATCCGTGCTTTCGAATTCAGCATTTGCATCAAATTCCTTAAACTCACCTAATTCATCATCAATGTTAGCGGTACTATCGGGTTCAAAGTCGTATTTATATTCAGTACCATAACCAACAATGTTTGTGGTTAAACAAAGAATAAAAATAATTGGCGCAATTAAATTGGAAAAGGTGCGAAATGCCATTTTCATGATAACTAAAAGTGTGAATTAAAGGGGTAATATTTTTAGAGTTTAAACAATGCCGTTGATGACCCTCCACCCCGTTTGCATGTTCGGTAAACTTTTACAGATGCTGTGCTTTGAGTCTCTAAAATTTTAATTTTGAGTTTTCGTTCCCAAATGCCGGGCGAGGTCTCTTTCCAATCGGTTCCGGCAACAATTTTTAGTCCATCGTTCTTATATTGTGTTCTTTTTATTTCGACCAAACAATTTTTGTGAATAAGCACAACTTTAATCTTTACAATAGCTTCGTCACCAACCTTATATATAGGTTTTTTGTTTTCTATTGTCGTTGTAATATTGCATGCTAAAACGGATAGTGTTGTAAAAAGGGTTATCGCAAGAAGGGAGATAAAACGTTTCATGTTTTTATTTTTTGTGATTTAATCGAAGTGTTGGTTATCTTTTAAGATTCCCCACTATGTATAGATTAGATAAATCACGAAAAGTTTAATTTGGTTTCGGAAATTTGTTTTAAACGTCTGAAAATAATAATGTTTTGTGAAATTATTATGGCAAAGGTATATCTTATTTCATATATAATTCATGATATCTACGAGTTAAATAGTGCTACATGGAGGAAAGTATTTGCATTATTTTTCTTGTTAAAATAGCGGCATTGAGTTGTTTCCCAATCAATGAAAAATCAACTCTAAAATAGAGTTAAGCTTGTTTTCACGAAATGGGAGTTAAATACAATCTTAAAACTTAAATTATTCGTACTTTAGTGATCTGAATTTATTTTTATAATAATGTATCGAGCCTTATGAAATATCTACTTAGCATCTTTATCATTTGCTTGTTTGGAAATCTATCTGCACAACAAATAAGCCGTTCTTTAGATCCGAGTAAAAAGCTTGTTCAGTTTTTGGTTGAAAATTGGTCAACCGATCAGGGCTTGCCCACAAATTCAGTATTGCATATTTACCAAACCGTTGATGGTTATATTTGGATTTCTGGTTATGACGGCTTAATTCGATTCGATGGAGTTAAATTTGATAAGTTTAATCAAAGCAACACTCCAGTTTTTAAAAGTGATGTGATTCGTAAAATGGCACAAGACAAGAATGGTGTACTTTGGATTACAACCCAAGGCAGTGGACTTGTGTCATATAATGAAGGTGTTTTTCAACGACATGGAAGGGAGGATGAGATTGATAATATGTCTCGCGCTTTATTCATTGATCAAACCAATAGAATTTGGTCCTCATCAAAAGAGAAAGGATGGTTTTATTACGAAGATGGCGAATTTGTATTCCTAAATCATAGCAGCGATCTATCCTTAATTGAAGTGCGTGCCATTGAACAGGGAAATTCTGGAGAGATCTATTTTGGTACCATGGGAAAGGGGCTTTTTGTTTATAAAGCTGGTAACCTGAACAGAGCAATTTTTGATGGTTTGCTCGATAATGTTTGGATATATTCAATACACCAAGATAATAACAATATACTTTGGGTGGGAACCAATAAAGGATTGCTTACAATTAAGAACGATAAAGTTGAACCCTACAAGTTGCCCGTAGTTACAACTGTTAATAGTATAATCGAGGATACTTTTGGAAACATTTGGTTGGGAACGAACGACGGATTGTTCCGAATTAACCAAAGGAACAATAATATTGAATGGCTAACAGACCGTAATGGACTTGATAATAATTTTATAATCGATATGCTAATTGATTTTGAGGGTACACTATGGTTAACAAATTATAAAGGGGGCTTATCGCGAATTAAGGATAGCAAATTTACCAATTATAATCAACAAGGTGGTTTAAATGGAAAGATTGTAAATGCCATATGCGAACTAAAACCGGAAACATATTTAGTTGCTTTTGACAATGGAGAATTGAATCTCATTGATAAAGGAGTTATACTCGATTATCAAAATAAGTTTTCATTACAAGGAAAACGAATCCGGCATATCCAAAAGGATTTGAATAACTCCATTTGGATTAGCACCTATTCCGGATTATTAAAAATCGATAAAAATGGACAACAAAAGTGGTATAATAAATCGACGGGTTTGCCTGATAATCAAATACGTCTAACCTATGTTGACTCTAAAGAAAATCTTTGGATAGGAACCCGAAATGCTGGCTTGGTTGGAATGTTACGCAATGGAAGTCAGGTTGTTTTTAATAATAATAATGGGTTGTCTTCGAATTTGGTGATGTCTATTGATGAGGATTATTTGGGAAATATTATTGTTGGCACGAGCGAAGGGGAGGATAATTTAAACATTATTTCCGACGAAAATGGCAATTTTAATATATCAATTATTAAAGGAATCGATTCCGATGTTATTTTTAATGTTCTTTGCGATTCGTCGAAATATACATGGATTGCAACTGAAAATGGATTGTATTTATATGACAATGAAAAATTAAAACACTTTTCTGTGGAAAATGGATTAGTGGATAATACTATATATGACGTGCTTGCCGATAATAATGGGTTTTTATGGATGCCCTTTAAAACGGGAATCATGAAAGTTAAAAAGAAAGATGTTTTAAAATTACTCAATGAAGATAATCAGACGTTTAGTTGCATTGTATATAATAAAACCGATGGAATGTATTCTCAGGAGAGTAATCCTACTTCACAGTCGGTTTTAACCAGCGATGGAGCCTTGCTGTTTGCAACCATAAATGGATTGTCTCAAATTTATCCCTCAAATCTATTGTACAACGATTATGTTCCACCCGTTGTTATTGAGAAAATCACTGTAGATAATAAAAAATACCGAACCAATGA
>Ga0265295_1002395_pt1 | contig 29896 bp, 45 predicted proteins | sample Munlansysbiofilm_FD_192503 | JGI IMG/M metagenome (GOLD analysis project Ga0265295, IMG submission 192503) | Leachate microbial communities from a municipal landfill in Southern Ontario, Canada - Methane capture system biofilm | ecosystem: Engineered > Solid waste > Landfill > Unclassified ... | reverse complement strand
TATGCAATAGTTTCATATTTAAAATTCTTTATTAATTTATTATTTAATTATTATATAAAAATCTAGTCACATTTTCGTCACGTTTTATTATTTTTTATTTATATTTACATATAAAGTTAAATATATATATAAAAAATATATAGTAATGTCTAAATATTAGAATAGAGAATTTTAAAAAGGCTTTTGATTTTTAGGGCTTTTTGATTAGTTTTAAGGACATTTCAAAGTGCTATACATTTTTAGACATTTCACTATACAAATTTAAACACTTTATAAAACATATTTAAACAATCTTTATACATTGTTTAAATTTATATTCTTGACAATACTCCAGCAACTTTTCCTATAATTTTAAATTCTTGAACTTCCATATCTTGATATTCTTGATTTATGCTAGATAAGAAAAATTTACTATCTATCAATTTAATTTTTTTAATAAATAAGCCATCTATAGTTTCAATAATAAATATATCTTTTTGATTTAAAGTAATATTTGAAGTATCTACAAAAAGTATTGAGTTTTCAAAGATTGTAGGATATATATCTTTTGATAATTGGCTTTTACCACCTACCCATGCAAAGGGGTGCTTTTAATGTTGTTGATTGCATATATTATTCCTTGTTAAAAAGAGTAACAAATAAGCTTTTTACTCTTTTTCTTTGTTAAAATTTTTTTATGCAGTCTTCAGGGGTGGAGGCTGTGGCTAATTTTCAAACTCGACTTCTATATTCCAGCCACTTGTATTTATAGAGTGATTAACACTTATTATTTGAAAAATTTGATTTTTAAAATTTAGTTTTGCACCTGCTTCTATTATTTGTCCATAAATAGATAAATTTCCTTTTATAGTGCCTTTGTTTGCAACTTCTAAAGCACTTTTTGCTTTTTGTTTGGCTTCATCTTCATCTTTAAACTTAGCTTCTAAAGTTTTTATAGGATTTCCATTTCCTACTATGACACTTTTTGTTTTATTTTCTTTAGTGTCATGCCAAACAGCTTTACAAGAGTTAAAAAGTGTTTTATTTGTATATTCTAATTCCCAATTTTCACACTCATTTTCATCAATTTTATAGGTAGTTTGTATATCACTTTTACTATCTTTTAAAAATAGTAAAGTGTTATTTTTTACTGAAAATGTAGCATTATAATCTTGTGATAGTTTTTTTAAAAACTCTAAATCTGATTGATTTATTTGACTTATATGTGAGATATTTGTATCTAAATTTGCTTTACAATCTAAACTATGATTTGAAGCTATCTCTTTACAAATTTTATCTATTGAAGTATCTTTAAAATCTTTAAATTTTTTCTCTTTTAAATCTCCACTAAAATTTATAGCCGTTGCTTCTATGGTAGTAGTATGTTTTGAAAACTTTACATTTTGAACTGAAAAAATACCACAATAAAAATCATCTATATAAGCTTTTATTTCATCTTTATATTTTGGTCTTTCGAACTCTCCAGCAACTTGTAGAGTAATACTATCTGATAATACACCTTTTTCATCTTTGTAACTAAAATTTTCTAAATCTAAAGATACATTTTTGCCATTTACTATTAACTTTATATCTTTTAATCCCATAATCTTTTAACCTTAACTTCTTGTTTCTTTTCTAAAATAGGAAGATTTACAACATCTCCAACTTCTAAAATCACTTTATTTTTTAAGAGTGGATTTGCTTCTAAAATTACTTTAAAATCATCTAAATTTTTATAAAATTGATATATAACTTTGTCTAAAGTAGTATTTTGAGTAACTGTATATTTAAACATCAAAATGCCTTTTTAGGTTTATTGTAAACTCCTCTTTTATATGTTTTCCATCTGTTAAAAATATTGATTTTGTAAAATCTATTTGTTCTATTACAACCATTGCATAAACTATATCTGCAATTACAAGAGTAACTGGTTTAGCATCTTTTACTAGGTTTTTTAAATCATCTAAGTAGTTGTTTTTTTCTAATATAACAGCTCCTGTAAAAGAAACACTTTCATCCCATTTTCCTATTGCAAATCTTGCAGGGTTATTTCCTATTCTTGTTTTTGTAGCCCACTCTTGAGATATTGAGTGAGCTATATTTTCAGCTGTTTCTATTTTAAAACTTCCTATTTTTCCTATTAGCATTAACTTATTTCCCTATTAAAATTATCTCTTTTTAAATCTGCTATTGCTTTTTTTACTGCTTTTTCTATATCTACATTTGAAGTAGGATTTGTAACATTGATTGTTATATTATAGTTATTATGTTCTACACTACTTGGCTGTTTAGATGCAGTATTAATTGTACTTTGTATTGGTACAGTATTTGATATACTTTTCTCTTTTAAATCCATTTGTGGAACTGGAGCAATAGCTAAACTTGTAGCAGTTGCAGTTGTAAGAGCAGTATTTTTTATAGTTTCTTTTCCTGAACTGAAAAAATCTCCTATACCAGAGCCTACTCCTTTTACCCACTCTATGCTTTTGCCTATCCACTCGAACTTACTGCTTAACCAATCAAACATACTAGACCAAATAGTTGTAATAGTCTCTATTGGACTTGTAAACACATTTGTAATAAAATTTACACCATCTTTAAAACCTATTTTAATATTGTCCCAAATATTTGAGAAAAAGTTTGTAATTGGAGTCCAATACTCATATATGAGTCCAACTGCAACGAGTAAAAGACCTATTCCTGTTGCTCCTAAAAAACTTCTAACTGCTATTTTTGCTATATTAAAAGCTTTTGATAAAAATAGTGTTGCAACAGCAAAACCTTTTGAAGCAATAGCACCTAAACCTAAACTAGCTACCCAAAACTTTGTAACAACTGTAGTTGCTATAATTGCAAATCTAAAAGCACTTACAGCTTTTGTTGCTAATACTTTTGCAAAAGTAAAAGCTTTAATCGAAATTGTAGCTATTCCTTTTGCTATGGCATAAGCTTTAGTTGTTACGGTAGAGAAAGCTGTTGTATAAGTATTTATTTTTATAAGAGTAGTAAGAACTTGTAACATACTTTTAAATTTTAAAAGTCCATTTTGTGCAAAGAACCACGCATAACCTAATGTTGGAATTATAACTGCTAAACTCATAGCCCCAAAACCTATAGATGTAAATACCGTAGTAAGAAATGGAAAGTTTTTTATTCCATAATCAAACACATCAGCAACTGCTCCTGAAACAGATATTAAACCATTCATAACTGGTAATAAAATATTTCCTATATTTATAGCAATAGCTGAAAAAGCATTTCCTAAAGTGATTAATTTACTTTTTACAGTATCCATACGAGCAAGATACTCTTCATCTAAACTACCTTGATATTTTGATACATCAGATACAAGTTCTAAAGATTTTCTATAAGTATCTAAACTACCTGCTAAAAGTGCTACATCGTCTGCATATTCCATTCCGAATAAATCAAGTAAAATACCCATTTGGTCAGCTTTTGGAACTTTTTCAATTGTAGTTAGAAAATCTTCTAAAGCTTTTTGAGGATTTTTTTGTAAAGAGTCTTTTAACTCTTCACCTGATAATCCCATTTGTGCTAAAGCATCTTGAAACTTACTACCTTGTTTATCTGCTGTTAATAATTTTGTTAAAATAGCATTTATACCAGTTCCTGCTACTTCACTTGTTTTACCTAATTTTAAAAAGGTATGAGCTAAAGCTGAAGTTTGTATCTCTGTTAATCCAAATTGTTTAGCTGTTCCTCCTACTCTTTTTAAAATATCTATAATATCACCAGCTTTTGAACCTGTATTTGAAAGGTGATTTATCGCATCACCCATAATTACTAAACTGTTACTTGATAGTTTAAAAATTTCCATAAGTTTGGCTGCACTATCTCCAGCAACTTCTGCATCTATATCAAAAGCTACTTTCATTTTTGATACAGTTTTAGTAAAATCAATAAGATTTTCTTTTGCAACTCCTAATCTTCCACCTGAAGCTGTAATAGTTGCTAATTCTTCTAAAGGAACTGAAAAGGATTTTCCTAATTTTAAAATATCCTGTTCAATCACTTTGAACTCTTCTTTACTTACTCCATTTAATACTTTTTTAACATCAGCCATTGAGTCTTGAAAATTTATAGCTTTATAAACAGGTGCAAAAGTTGTAACAGCTAAAGCTGTTCTTTTACCCATGGTTTTTTCGAACTCGTCCATCTTTGCATTGTTTACTTCAATTTTTGCTCTATTTGATTTTAATTTATCAATGCTATTGTTTAGTAAAGTTACTTTCTTTTGAGCTAAATCATACTCTATACTATTTACTTGAAGTTTTGTTTGCTTTGTTTCTATTTTCTTGATTGAAGTTTCAAGTTTAGTAATAGCAGTTGTTGTAGCTGATAAAGCTGTAGCACCTGTAAAAATTGCTCCTATACTTATCATCAAACCAGTTGTTTTTAAACTCATTTTTTGGTATCCTTTTATTATGAAAGATAAAATATTATTTAACTTGGTTGTATTTATACATACAATACTTTTTTTTACTTATACAACTTTAATAGCTGGGGCTTTTGAAACAACCCTAACTATATTTATTGCAACATATATAGCTATGTTTATAGTTTCTATAGTTGCACTACCTATAACAGCTATTGAAATTTATATATTAGAGTTATTCTTGGATTTTTTTATTAAAAAACAAAAGGTCTTCTAAATCCATCTCCAACATATCACTATAAGAAAAATGCAAGGTAGCTCCTATATTTGCTATAACTACTCTTGCATCTTCCCAACTGATTACAAAAAACTTTCTAGTTCTTTATTTAAAACACTAAAATCAGGATAATCTAACATCTCTATTTCATCCATACTTAAACCTGTTAAGTTTGATATTAAATGATAAGTTTTAATCTCTTGATTTGTGATATTTGCTAAAGCTTTTATATCTCTAACTATTGGTTTTCTCATTTTTACTGTTTTACCTGCATAAGGTAAATCAATCTCTTTAAATGGAGGTAAAGGGATAACTGCTTTTGTTTGATTCTCTTTTTTTTTGTCCATAATTTTTCCTTTATTATAATTTTAGAAGCTTTCTAAAGCTTTTCTTGTTTTTTCTAGTACATCTACACCTTGAATTTTTACGATATTTTTTAACATATCAACTTCAACTTGAGACTTTCCACCAACTTCTTGAAACCAGTATTGTGGGCTTAACTCTAAAGATATTTTATATATTTCTCCATTCTTTCGTTCATCTACTTTTATATCAAAAGAGCCTTTGATTACATTTCTTTCAGGCGTTACATCTTGGTTCTCTTTATTTATGACTGTTGCGAAAATCAAACTTGCATTATCCATTTTTGCAAAGCTTTCATATATGATTGAATTTGTTATTTCTATAGTAGCACTTGCTTTTAACTGTTCTAGTGCTCCATAAGCTCTTTCATACTCTCCAGCTGCACCTGTGGATTTTGCTTTTTTCCAAACTAAATCAGGAGTTTTGAAAGTTCCAACTCCTGCAAATCCGTATCCCTCTATAAATAAAGTAACATTGTTATTTACATGACCTTTTGTATTTTGCATATTTTTACTCCTCACCATTTATAAGTTTATATATAACTTCACTATATCTATCAACTCTATTAAATGTTACATGTATCAGTCTTGGACTTGGCATCTCTTGAGCATCAATTATAAAGTAAAATTCACCTGCAGTAATTCTTTCTTTTGTAGTTCTATCTGTATCAAGTTCTACACTAAATCCAGCTACAACATCATCACCTACTAAACCATTCATGAAACCTCTTAAGCTATCTTTTGCTGAAGATAAAGCACTTATATCCCTATCAACTGCAAAGAAAATACCATCTATTACAGACATAGCTGCTAAGTCAAAAATTCTCACTCTTCTAGCGTCTTGCCAAATTTGGTCTTCACTTGTTGTGGAATATTCCCATGTTCTAAAACCTTTATAATGAATAAAGCTCATAATTTGCTTTTCTGTTAAAGGGTCAGTTTCATCTAAAGCACCTGCATAAAATTCACTAGGACTTGAAACTCCACTGATATTTAAAACTCTGTTTGAAATACTTTGAGCATAACCAGTTCCGCTACTTCCATCAATACTACATCTTAAAAATGCTAAGATAATTCCTGAATCATACTCTTCAGTTTTTGCTGTTGTAGTATTAAAAAGTTCAATCGAACATTTTGCAACAGTTACTCTATCACTTCCAAAATTCTCTCTTCTTGTGATAGCTTCACTATTTGTTGTAGCATATAAATTTATAAATGTTCTAGCTTTTAAAGCTTTGCAGATATTATCAACTGCATTGTTTACATCCATATCAAAATCATCGTAACCAATAGCTATAATATCAAACTTGTATCCTGTAAGACTTGGAGCTTGTTTTAATACATTTATTGCATTTATAAAATTTGCTTTTTGTTCGTTTTCATCTTCTGTAACTTCACACACACTTATAACTGTTGGAACTATAAGTGCAAACATATCTTCACCAATTGCAATATATTTTTTTAGATTTCCTAAATCATCTTTTAGTAATGGATGTTCTTTACTGAAATATTCCAAAGCTTTTTTAGGACTTTCAAAACCATAAATCCCAGCTGGTACTACACTTGATTTTAAAACAAGTGCAATAGGTAAAGTGGAAGTTACACTTATAGGTCTTGCACTTGTGCTTGTAATTTCTGTTACAACACCTCTTTTAAGACTCATATTTTCTCCTTTTATTAAATTTATTTTTTACTCACCAATGCTTTTAGCACAGTGGTTATCTTCTAGTTTTTTAAGTAAACAACACAACTTCTTATCAAACCAATTTGCTTTACCACTCTCTATTCTTCTATGAATATGAGAGCTTATAGTTTCATCTTGGCTACCATTCCATAAAAGTACATTTCCCATTTGGTCGAGAGCTAAAAGAAATCTAAAAAATCTACTTCTTTTTTTTACATCATTTTCAAATTTTTCTATCAATTCTTTTGTCATATTTTTGAAGCCTCCATAAACATATTGTCAATTTGTTCATCATCTAAATTTAGAGTTTGTCCTAATATTTTTACCAAAGGTGATTCTCTTTCTATGCTATTTGCATATTCCCATTCGATTTGATAGGCTCTATTTTGGCTTATGATATTTTCTAAATCATCAAGAAGATCGATAGATAAAAGATACAATCTTGCTTGTCTTAGAGTTATAGTTTTTGGAATAACACTTTTTTCATACTCTTTTTTTAAAGCTTCATCTTCTATCCAGCTTTGAGTATCTTCATCCCATTTATCAAATTGCTTAGGCTCTAAAAGAGTATGTTCATCTTTCAAAGCACCTAAATAATCAACTTCTATCTTTCCTTTTGTAGTTTTAGAATAAACAGTTTTTTCTCTATTATCTTCTACATATTCCCACTTTTGTGAAGTCACATTAAAACATTGTGTAAAACCACTTTTTGTAGCTTTTGGTTTTATAGTTGTTGCATTTGCTGGGATTAGATATACATCTTTTTCTAAAGGGCTTAAGTTTGCTTCTTCTTCCAAATAAAACTCTTTTTCGTCTGCTGTATAATGATAAACTTTCATAAATCTTCCTTTAATATTTAATAATATAGTTAAGTACTATATTAACTGGTCTAGTTTCATCTACAAGTCCTTCAATATTTCCTGTTGTAAAAGTAACTGCACTAGAAGAATTAGTAGGGTTTTGATTTACAAAAGTATTTCCCCATACTGAATCTATAATTCCATATAAAGTTTCAATATCACTCGTTCTCGATCCCGAAGTAGGCAAAAAGTGATTATGTTGTTTTATACTATCCTTTTGAAAGGTTCCAATAGATCTAGTCGTATTTAGACCTCTTATAAAATGGTTTCTTGCATCTGGAATTCTAAAAGTTGTAGCATTATCTCCTATACTATAAGAACCATATCGTCCATTAAGCCATTCTGTTTCTGTTACTATATTTCCACTTTTTTCTGCAAAAGCCCATAAATCTTTATACGCTGAACGATTTAGTACTGCACCATTTGCTATTAAATATCCATCAGGAGCTATTGTCCCTGTCCAAATACTCATAATTCCCGCAGGAATTAATTCTTTTAAAGCATAATTCAAAGTTCTACTATTTACTGCGTCAAATGAATTTATTGAATCTTTAACTCTAAAGTTTTGTAATTCATCTCCATTCAGAAAGGCATATTTTTTAAGTTCATTTTGTACATAATTTCTAGTTGCTAAAACTACACTATCATCTACTTTTAAAATAATAGAATCAGAGTTTGATACTTCTATAAACATTTTTATAGTTAAATCTTTTGCACTACCTTCGTCTAATAATGGTTTATAAGTTTTTGGAAGATTTCCTACAGCATAAAAAGTATTATCATCAAGATAAATACCTATTTCAGATATTTCAAATCCACCTATAGTTGAAGGAATTACACCTTCCACTATTAAATGGTTTGGATTAGTCTCACTTTGTAAAATAGAATTTATATTAAATCTATATTTTTCATTTTTTAGGCTTGTCATTGTTTGAGTAGGAGTTATCTCTCCACTTCCAACTGCCATTTTTGCTAGATTTATAGAACTACCATTTTGTTTAGATAGTATCTCTTTTTGTATTCCTGCATTTGTTAGGATACTATAGTAGTTACTCATCTTAATAATGCCTCCCGTTTTAAAGTTAAAGTGATACATTCACTCATTTTTATAGCGATAGCTATTTTGCTATTGTGTGTAAAATCTAAATTTCTTACAACATAAGGTAAGAGTTCTATTGTTTCACCTGTTATTGTTGCAAGTGCGTATTTTTGCTGTGCTTGAGTTTTTAGGTTGATGTTAATAGACTCTAATACACTTCGTACATTTTTATATTTCAAGATTTGTTTTTCTAAATCTTCGTAAAACTTAGCATCAATAGATTTATTTGAACTTTGAACTTCTACCTTGAAATGATAAGGTTCTCCTGAATATGAAAACCACTCTTTAACACTTACTTCTTTGTCAAAAATATTTAACATCTGCTCAAGATAATAAACACTTCCAATATACTTTTTAAGAGTTATTGCACGACTTAAAATCTCTCTTGTTTCAGTTTCACTTAAAGCTCTAATATCAACATCAAATAAAAAAGCAAGATGAGACAAATACTCTTTTTTACAAGTTTTTGGAAAAAGGTTTAAATCAAAGTTTTTTAAAAATTCAAATCTATTATTAACAGCTTTATCTGTTACTTTTAAATCTTCACTTTCATTTACTGGAATTAAAACCATTTTGTTTGCCTTTGACCTACAAAACCAATTCGGCTTTTATTTGTAGGATTTTCAACTTCTTTATATTTTGCTTTATCAACTTTTTTTAAAGCACCCTCATATATTTTCATTTCAGCTTCAGTCAAATCTCCATCTTGTTTTACATAAAGTAAAAACCTAAAATAAGCAATATCAAATTTACAAGTTTCATCTACATCTTTGTTACCTACAATATCAGTCATTTCTTTTATTGCTTCATCGCAGTAGTAGTTTAAATCTGCCTCTTTAATACTTTCAAGTGAACTTACATCACTTTGGGCTCTTTTTAGGATTTTTTCTTTCATTATTTTTTATCCGTTGTTCTCTTCGTTTGTTTTAGTTTCTTCATCTTCAAGGTCTTCATCTTCAAGGTCTTCATCTTCAAGGTCTTCATCTTCAGGCAGTGCTTGTCCTGTTCCAGTTTGTTTATATGCTAATTGCCAAAGTCCGTAACCTGCATTATCTTCACTATCAAGTCCATATCTAAACTCAGCTCTTGTAAATACAGCTTCATCATCTGCTTTGTCCATAGCTGTGAAATCAATAGGTTTATTGATTTGTAAAACCAAAGGTTTTAAAGGTCTTGTTGTATCCAGCAAATACCATGCTTTATCATCTGTTAAATCAGCAATCACTAAAATTTCTACCATATCTTTTGTGATATTAGAGCTTCCATCTATTTGGTCTGATTTAAAAAGTTTTAAAGCAACAGCTTCAAGTGATGGAGGTACAACAATAAGATTTGGTTTGATACCTAATTTTTTATCATTCTCACTTTTTAAATTCATCATAGAAGCTCTTGTAGTTAAAAAGTTTTCTTGAGTTAAAGGTAAATTTCCTAAATTAGAAATATCAATAGTTCCTACTTTATGATTTGTTGCAAAAAAACGTTTTTTGTCATAACATTTACCGTTTGTTTCCAGTAATGGGAAAACTATCTCATCATAGTGTGTTTTTGCATCCCACGCCATTTGTTGAATTCTTGGCTTCATTAATCCTAAATTGTCATAGATAATATAATCTCTATCCATACCAATTGTAAGCTCAAACCTCTTTTTAGTAATATTATAAGAGTGTGCTTTTAAATCTTTTACAGCTCTATCACCTATCCACTCTTTCATTTTTGGAAAATCACCCAACCATGTATAATCTGTACTGATAGTATTTGATTTTACTTCAGTTGCAACTTTTGGATAATTTATTTCCACCTTTGAATAAGAGTCTTGAAACTCTTTTTTAAATGCTTTTGAAATAGCTTTTAAATTTTCACCATTTATAATTCCCATATTATGCCTCCCATCCCATAGCTTTTAAAGTTTGATTGTTTTCTTGTGCATTCTCTTCTTTACCTTGCACATTTAAAGAATTTTTTAGATTTTTTGTAATTTGAAGATTTGCTTCTTTTACACTTCCTAAATATCCATCTAAACTATTTGCTTCAAGGCTCATAGCAAAATCTTTTTGAGCAGGAAGTAACTCTCCAGCAACAATAGCAGTATCAATTTTATTTGCTTTATTTTGTTCTTTTAAAACTTTGATTTCATTTTGTAAAGATTTGTTTGTAGTTTCAAGACTGTTTACCTCTTTTTTTAGAGTTAAATTTTCAGCTGTTAAGTTATTAACCTCTTTTGTTAAATCATCTTTCATATCTATTTGCCTTTCTTGTTTATTTAGTGATTTTTTTAATAAATTAGGACTGTTTACAAGTCCAACTGCTACAATACTTTGAACTGTTCTATCAAGTTGATTTACATTCAACTCTGGACTTAAGTATCTATAATGTTTATTTTCAACAGCAACTTTTCCTAAATTGTTAAGTTCTAGCTTTCCGTAAATTCCATCATCTTTTAAAATCAAAGAACTAAGAGGAAACCATCCATAAGCTTCGCTATCGTAATGATTTTTATTTAAAGCTATATCTATACCTCTATCGATACTATTTTTTAAAACAGTTTCACCATCAATAACAAATACTCTTTTATCAATACCTATAACCTCTCCAACAGGACAAATTTTCACTAGCCCATTTTCTTGATTATTTAGTTCTATAAAAAAGTAATCTTGGATTTTTTCATCCATATTTGTAAAACTCCTTTTTTTGATTTTGTACAAGAATTTTAAAATAAAAAAAGTTTTATAACTTCCTATATAAACGCTATTTGGAAAGACAAAATAAAATAAAAACTCTAAAATGCTTCTAGTTTAATTTTTAGGAAAAGTAGATGTTGGAGTTTGGAACTATTGTAGAAACAAAATCACAAGATGGCAAAGCCTTAGCAAAAGTAAATATCTTAGGAAGAGTTACAGATTGGCTACCTATTTTAAGTAGTGCGAACTCTTTTAAAAGAAGTTTTACTCCTGCTAGAAAAAACGAGCAAGTAGCGGTTTTGGATGATGTACTTATATTAGGTTCTATTTTTAACAAAGGTTGTAGTGAACCTGCAGGAGATAATAGCAAAGAGATTACACAGTTTGAAGATGGAACTGTTATCTCCTATGATAGTAAAAATAGTGTTCTACTAATAAGTGCTATTAAAGATATGAATATAAAAACAATAAATCTAACAATAGAAGCGAAAAAGGTGCAATATGTAGGATGTGATGAAATATCACACGATGGGATTGATATATCAAAAACACATAATCATCCACAAACAGATGGAAATCACTTTGGTGGTGGAACAAATACAAAATCACCAAATGGAGTTTAAAAGTGAATATCCAAATAACTGATTTAAATAATCTATATAAAGATAACTTTGTAAATACACCTATTCAAAGCTTTATAAGAATGTTTACAACAGCTCTTGGAGATAGGATTATGCTTCCACTTTTTGGAAGTTTACTTTATACATTAGTTGATAGAACTTTTAATCAAGAATGGTTGATTGATTTTAAAAGATTTTCTTTGGAGTGTTGTTTTGATGAAAACGGCAAGTTGTGGGATAAAAGGGTTTATCCAAAAAACTTAAAAATTAAAAAAGTAGATACAACAAAAAATGAGTTCTACTTTGAGTTTGAAATAGAATTTTTTAGTGGGGAAAAGTACAGTGTCAAATTATCTTAAAAATTTAGAGAAATACAATCTTCCTGAACCAACAGCTATATCAAAATTGAGTTTTGAAGAGATAAAAGCAGAGATTATAGCAAATATAAAAGCCCTAAAGCCTGATATAGAACTTGTTGAAAGTGATGATTATATGGTTATGCTTGAAGCTTTTGCATATAGAGAGTTGTATCTTAGAAACTTAATAAATGAAGATATTAAAAAAATGCTACCACACTATAGTGGTGGAGCTGACCTTGATAACTTTATATTTAGCTTTTTTGGTGGAGAAAAAAGACTTGATGGTGAAGATGATTTAGCATTTTTAGAACGTGCAAAGCTATCTTTGAACTCTTATAGTAGTGCAGGAAGTGAACAATCTTATGAGTACTGGACCAAAAGTTTTAGTGCAAGTATTTACGATGTAAAAGCTATTAAAAAGAGTGCTGGAGTCGTGCAAATAATTTATGTTGTAAGTAATGAAATAGATGAGAGTGCTTTATATAGTTTTGTAAGTGATAAAAAAGTGCGACCTTTGACTGATAGTGTAGAGGTAAAAGAAGCGATAAAAGTTCCAATAAATTTGGAAGCAACCGTAACTATCTTTGATAGTAATAGTTTAGAAAACATACGACAGCAAATAATGAAAAACTTCTCAAGTAGGTTTTATATTGGTGAAAAAGTGATTTTTTCTAAGGTGATAGATTTACTCCATATAAATGGAGTTTATAGTGTAGATACAAATATCAAAAATGATGTTGAAATAGCTTCAAATGAAGTTGCAATTATAAATTTAAGTTTAACAATGGAGATAAAACAATGATTGATGAATGGATGAGTTTTTGGGCTAAATATTTGTCCGTAGTATTACTGACTATTTTTTTTACATTTATAGGAGTTCTAGGCAAATATCTAAAAAATATGCAAAGAAAAAAAGAAAGATTTAATCTAAAAGCTTTTTTGAGTGAGTTTTTTATCTCTTTGAGTTTAACAATACTTTTGGCTTTTGCTTGTATCTCTCAAAATGTAGATATTTTAACAACTTGCATAGTTGTAGGAGTAGCTGGACACTTTGGAACAAATGGAATAATAAGCTTGATATGTAGATATATAAAACTAGATTGTCAAGATTTAATAGAAAAAAAAGAAAAAAAGGAGGATGAAAATGTTTGATTTTATAAATAAATATATAGAAGCTTATTATCCATTAATTGTTATGGGAATAGTTGCTTATCTTATATTAAAAGGCTTTTATTTGGAATATAAGCTTGAAAAAACAGAAAGTGAGAAAATAGAGCTTAGCTATAAATTAGCTCAAGAAATTAGAAATAACTTAACTTTAAAAAACAGTATTGAGTTACAAAATGAAGCTTTAAAACAAATAGAAGTTGATTACACCAACAAAATAAAAGAGTTTGAAAATTACAAACCACAAATTAAATATATAGAGGTAAAAAGTGATGAATGCAAAGATATTAAACTTATTCTTGATGATATTCGTAACTCTTCTTTTTAGTGCTTGTAGCAATAAAGAGATAATTTATGAAGATAGAGTTGTAGAAGTTAAAACACCTGTAAAGTGTGTAACTCCTAAAGTTGAGTGTAACTTTAAAAAAGCAACTTATACAGAGGTTTTAAATGAGATGAGATTATGTATAGAAAAATTACAAAAAGCAAATGAGGTATGCAAATAATGGCAAATTTTAAAGAGAGTATGAAGCTTTTAACATTCCTTGAATATTCAAATCAAGATTGGAAATTGCTACATAAAAATAAAAATGAAGATGGTTTAACATTTTATGGAATTTATGAAAAATATAACAAAGATTGGAAAGGTTGGGATATTGTAAAAAAACAACTTAAAATTACTCCTGATATAAAAACTGCTTCAAGAGTTCTAGCAAAAAATAAAGATTTAGAAAATCTAGCTTTTGAGAGAATTAAAACAAAATATTGGGATGGAGCTAAATTAGATTTTGTACATTCTCAAAAAATAGCAGATGAGATTTTCTTGTTTGGATTTAATGTAGGTATGCCAATAGCTATAAAAAAAGCTCAAAAACTTGTAGGTATATCTCAAGATGGATTAGTTGGAAATATGACTTTAAAAGCTTTAAATAACTTTGATGTAAATGTTTTTGATATTGAATTTGATAAAGAAGAGATTAAATATTATGAAGTAATTATAAAAGATAAACCATATCTTGCACCAAATGAAACTGGCTGGTATGCTAGAGCTTTATTTGCATTTAACACACAATTTACTGATACTTTAATAGCTTAGGAGTTAAAGATGATAGATATAGACAAAGCTCAAAAACAAATAACAGATGATATAGCTTGTGAAGTTTTAGACAAAGAGATAAACAGAGAGGGAGTTTATCTTGCCTTTGAAGATTTGAAAATACAAAATCATCTAAATATAGATTATATCTTTAGCTTATATGTAGCACTTGCAAGTTTTACAAAAAATAGAAGTGTTATGTACAAAAGGTTAAATCAGGCTTTAAATGAGATAAATCAATCTTCGAAGATTGATTTAATATCTTGTAAACCTATAAAAGCTGATGGGAACTTGCTTATTTATAGGCTTCAAATTGAAACAAATATTATAGGAAATTAAAAAGTGAAAAAACAATTAGCAAAAGATATGTATATCAAAGAAAATAAAAGTATAGAAGATATTTGTACTAGCTTGGGAATAAGTCGTGCTACTTTTTACTATTATAAAAATAGAGATAAAACTCAAAACCAAATAGATTGGGATGAGCTAAAACTTATAAATGCTTATGATAAAAAGCCAACAGTTGAAAACGAAAAAGTGTTTTTATCTATTTTAATCAAAGAGTTTGAAAAAACTCTTGAAGAGTTTAAAGAAGACACTGCTGAAGATAAACTAAAAAAGCTTGAGAGATTTGCAAGTTCTTATTATAGGCTTAAAATACCACAAAATGAAAATGCAAAAAAAATAAATAAAGCTGATTTACTAAAAGATTTTCTTAGAAAAATAGCTCAACTTGCAATAGATAAAGGCAGAGCAGATATTGTAGATTTTTTATCTAAAAATGAAGATGATTTAATAGAAATTCTTATAAAAGAGTAACAAGTGTTTAATAAAAAAGAAGTTGATGAAATAAGAACTCTTTTAAAAGGATTACCTCTTTTAAATGATAAAGATAAAACAAGAAGAGTAAATAAATCAAAAAAAGATTTTTGGTATGCTGTAAAAACTTATTTCCCACATCATATAGACAATATTGTAAAAGAAACTTCAGAGTTTAGAAAATTTGTATATACAAATATAGAAGATATTTTTGCAACTACAAATAAAGCTTCTTTTGAAGCATATAGAGGAGCTGCTAAATCAACTGTATTAACAAGACTTTACACAATTTGGAAAACAGCAATCCAAAATAAAAAAAGACATACTTTTATAATAAGTTCTACATTAGATATTTCAAAAGAGACTTTAGACTTTATAAAAACAGAGTTAGAAGATAATGAAAGATTAAAAGCTGATTTTGATATACAAATAGGAACTTCTTTTAAAAATACTTGGAATGAAGAGGAGATTATTTTCAAATCTTCAAATTTAAAATTTAGAATAAAAGTTTATGGAGCAGGTAAAAAGATAAGAGGTTCAAACTGGTTAGGATTTAGACCTGATTTAATTATTTGTGATGATATTGAAGATGATGAAGCAGTAGAGAGTAAAAAACAAAGAGATAAACTTTGGAACTGGTTTACTAAAGCTATTTTAAAACTTCCTGCGAGAAAAGATAAAACATATACTTTGATAGTTGTTGGAACTAGATTACATCATGATGGATTTTTAGCAAAGCTTGAGAAAAGAAATGATTTTAAGAATTTCAGTTTTCCTCTTGTTATAAAATTCCCTGATAATCTTGATGATTTAGTTGATGAAAATAGCATCACAAAAGAAGTTATCAAAGATACAATAATAGATGATACAACTTTAGATATAAAAGATATTCTTTTAGATTATTTAGAAGATAGAGAGTCTTTTATGAGTGAGCTTCAAAATCAGCCTTTAAGTAAAGATGGTTTAACTTTTTCATATACAACTTTTGAAGATATGCCTCATTGTGATACTTATAGTATAGGAGTAGACCCTGCTTTAGGAAAAGCTAAAGGAGATTATTTTGGAGTAACAGTTTTAGGTTATAGCTTCCATGCTAAAAAGTTTTATGCAACTACAAAAATGTATAAAATAAAAGCTACTTTAATGATAGATAAATTAATAGAAACATATAACGAAGTTGCAAAATTTGGAAGACCTATAAAAATTGCAATAGAGGAAGTACAGTTTCAAGAGTTTTTTAAAGATGTTCTTGATGACAAAGCAAAAGAGTTAGGTATTCATCTTCCAATAGTTCCTATTAGAAATAGTGTAAATAAAGAGCTTAGAATAGATGGATTAGCACCACTTGTAAATAAAGGAGATATTTTAATAAATAAAAAATCACTTTTATTGATAGATGAATTAGATACATATCCAAAGGCACCACATGACGATGGACTTGACTCTTTGGAAATGGCTTATCGAATAGCTAAAAAAAGTGCTTTTAATTACACTCTTGTAAATAGAGTGGCTAGAAATTTTGGATTAAAAGGAAAGTACTCTTGAAAAAAACTCTATATTTGCAAAATTTAGCCCAAATTCCTAAAACTCAATCAAATGTATGTAAAAAAATATTTAAACAATTCTCGTTTAATTTAAACGGCATTTAAACACTATTAAAAAGGATAATAAAATGAATTTAAAAGATTTAAACAAAACACTGGATATAAAGTTTGATAGAAACAGTGATAGCAAGTTTATAAGCTTTTCACTTTTAAAGTCAGCTATAAATGAAAATGATTTTAACAAAATGAACGAACTATATAATCTTTTGCTAGGAATTGACCTAAATGTAGCAGGAAGTATAGAACAAAGAAAAAATGCACTTTTAGAAAATGATTTTAAAATAGTAAGTGAAGATAAGAAATTTTTAGCATTTTATGACAAATTAAAAGAGAGTTTCGATTTAGAAGAGTTTATAGAAAATTTAGCAAATGCAGTATATTTTGGAATAAACTTGCAAAATATAACATATAGTGCAAAAGATGGATTTATCTTGCCAGATACTACAAAAGAGATACCATTTTTATACATAAATAAAGATGAGACTTTAAAACAGTTCTATCTTGAGACAAACGAGTACTCTAAAATATATTTTAATAGTGTAGATGATTTATCTTTGGTAAAGTTTTACTACAACTACAACAAAGATAGCTTTTTAAATAGAAGCTTGAGTGCGAAACTACTTTATTACAGTGTTCTTAAACATAGTGTAATCACTTTAAATTTAGAGTATTTAGATAAAAATGCTATTCCTCCAATCATACTAAAAACTGATAATCTTGATGATGAGAAAATGGTACAAGATTTGATGACTATGTTACAAATGCTTAAATCAAATGCTTTTGGAGTATTTAATAAAGATGTAGAGATAGATACTTTAAAACAAGATAGTGAGAGTAAGTTTTTAGAACTAATAGCTTACTGTGATAAAAAGCAAAATGAGTTAATCTTGGGTGGAAATCTTACAGGTTCTAGTGAAAAGGTAGGAAGTCAGGCTTTAGGAACTGTGCATGAAAATAGGCTAAAAGAGATAATCAAAAGTGATGCAAAAAAAATATCAAAGTTTGTTACAAACTATTTGCTAAAACTTTGTGAGTTAAACTTCTCTTATGCTCCTGTGTTTGATTTTATAATAGATGTAGTTGATGATGAAAATGTAGAAGCTTTGAAGACTAAAGCTGAAACTCAAGAGATAAAATCAAAAACTATACAAAACCTTACAAATATAGGATATCAAATACCAATAGAATATATAGAAAAAGAGTTTGATATAAAAGGTATAAAATTTGAAAAGCTTTCAAACAGTAAAGAACCAAATCATATTTTAGAAGCTAACAAAGTAAAAAAACTTCCAGTTGATCATATAGATATGGCATTGAACCAAAAAGCCGTGATAGATAAACAAAAAAGTGATGAAAAAGATATAAATACTATTTTAGAAAAGTTGATAAATGAGTCAAATTCTTATGAAGAAGTTTACTCTAAAATACTTGATTTATATGATGATATAGAGTTAAACAGTTTAGAAAAGAGTTTAACAAACTATATAAGTAGCTCATACCTAATAGGAACTTTAGAAGATGAGTAAGCTATCTGCTGAAATTTTAAAAAAGTTTTTTAGCGGTGATGATACCTCTATATATGAGTATATAAAAGCTAAAACTCCTGAAATACACTTTGATTATGATGAGATTATGCACTATGCTCATAATCGTGCTTTTACAGTTGCAAAAATCACAAAATTAGACTTACTCAAAGATATTCAAGAAAGTTTAGCAAGTGCAGAGTTAGAAGGGATTGGTTTTGATGAGTGGAAAAAAAACATCAAACCAACACTTGCAAAAAAAGGGTGGCTTGGTGATGTAGAAGTAACAAATCCTAAAACAGGTGAAATAAAAAATATCTATGTAGGAAATAGAAGACTAAAAACTATCTACTCTACAAATATGCAAGTAGCAAATGCAAAAGCTAGATATGAAACTCAAATAAATAGTGATGGAGAGTATTTTGTATATATAGCTGTTATGGATAGTTTAACTAGACCAGCTCATGCAAAACATCATATGATAATCTTGCCAAAAAATCACCCATTTTGGCAAACACACTACCCACCAAATGCTTGGAATTGTAGATGTAAAGTAAGAGTATATACTCTAAAAGAGCTGCAAAAAAGAGGCTGGATGCCTCAAGATGTAGCACCTGAAACTTTTACTTCAAAAGACTGGAATTATAATCCTGCTTTAAAAGATAATATAAATGAAATTTGGGATAAAAAAATAGATAGTATCAAAGATGAAAAACTAAAAGAGTTGGCAAAACAGGAAAAAGCTAAATATGGCAAATGATAAAGAGTTCAAAAATATAGCTGAACTAAACAAATATATAAATGGCATAGCTACTAAACTTTCAAAAGAGGCTTTAAAAACCCCTTTAAACAGTGCAGGAAACAGAATATTAAACATAATAGAAGAGAGTTTTGAAAGTGAAACAAATCCTGTAACAAATCAAAAATGGGAAGATTTAAAAGAGTCCACAAAGCTTAGAAAACTAAAAAAAGGTAGAAGTTCAAAACCTCTAAGAGATAGAGGAGCTTTAGCTGATAAGTGGAGAGTATCAAATAGCGGAACTGAAACAAAAGTATATAACAATAGTAAAAAAGATGGTTTTGCTTATGGTATAGCTCATCACTTTGGAAGTGAAAAAAACAATATTCCCTCAAGAGGATTTTTACCTATAAATGATGAGGGAGGTTTAACTCCTGATTTAGAAAAAGAGATTTTAGAAATATTTGAAGAGTTTATAGTTAAAGCCTTTTAAGACTAAGGTACTATAAACTTTTTCTGTACGTAGTTAAAAAGTTACTACCTTCTTTTTGTATATTTATGATTTCTGCTTGTAACTTAAGTCCATATTCTGTAAGGCAATTTTCAAAAGATACACTATTATCTCGTATAACTTTTTCTTTTGTGGCTATCTTTATCAATAAGTTGCTTAAATATTCAAATTCTATAAATTTACAATCTTTTTCGAGATTCTGGAATAGTCTTTTTGCTCTATTTAAAGATACTTTATAATCATATAAAGTATTTTGATTTACTTTTTTATTTCTTAAATCTTCATCTTCTTTAGAAATTTTATTAACAATATCTCTCATATCTTTTTCAATAGTGAGATTTTCTATATTTATAAATAATTTATATTCCATACTAGCAGCAATATTAAATTCTACTAGGAAATCTTCTAATAATGCATCAAACTTATCTTCCAAATCAAAGATTAGATTATATTTTAATTGTTTTTTCCATGTAAACAATGCATAAATTGCTATTCCCAAAGTAACAACAGTTACTATTAAACTTGCTATAGCTATTTTATCTGATATACTCATTTATATTCCTTTTTTAATTTTTATAAAAACTACAACCTAATAAATTATTTGAACTATCACGTTTTATAGTTATTTCTACTCCTAAAGTTTCAGATTTTGCAGAGCCATTTTTTGAGGCATAAGCAAAAGCTTGAGTTATTATATCTTCAGCTAAATCTTTATTTGTATTTGTTAAACCTATTAAAATAGCACTACAAATATTTTGATAATACTGTGGAGTTACTCTTGAACTTGTAAGAGCTTCTACTGTTTTATATACAACTTGTATTTGTGTTTTACCAGCATAAATTTGACAAGCTGTATCACTAGAACATAATTTATCTAAGTATAGTGGCATATCTTCAAAAATACCAGCTTCAATATTATAATTATCTTTTAAAGAGCTTACGATATCCATAGTTATTCTAGGAGTGATAGAAATAGCTTCTATTTTTTCGTTAGGTTTTACTTCTTTTTGAATAGATTCTATCTTTTGCTCTGGTTTTTGAACTTGAGTTTGTTTTTTGCTATCTTCAAAAAAGTTAGAAGCTAAAACCATCAGAACTATAAAAGCAAAGAATGAACTAACAAATGCTAAAGATATGCTAGATAGTTTTGATTTACCTTTATTTTGTAAACCATTTTTCACTTTTATAAACACATATATAGTAGCTATGATAACTACAACTAAAGCTATAAACTCTGGCATTTCTATTTCCTTGATAAAATTTGCAGATATTTTATCTAAAGTTTGGTTATTAAATAATGTGTGATTTTAAATTAAGCTTTATTTGATAGTATTTTATAAACTAAAATAATAAATTTTCTGGAGAATACTATGATAAATAATGATGAATTTGAAAATGATGAATTTGAAAATGATGAAGATGATGAATTTGAAAATGATGAAGATGATGAAGATGATGAAGATGATGAATTTGAAGATGATGAAGATGATGAAGATGATGAAGATGATGAATTTGAAAATGAAGATGATGAAGATGATGAAGATGATGAAGATGATGAAGATGATGAAGTTGTTAAAGGAGAAGTTGTTAAAGAAAATATATTATCAAATGAAAGCAATCAATTAGATGATGAATTTATGAAAAATTTAAAGTTATCAAAAAACAAACTTGATGAAATAGATGCAATTACACCTATAAATACGAAAGTTACTAAAGGAGAAAATAATATAAATATTACATTTAATTCTGAAGATACAACAATAAATATTGAACAAAGAAAATTAAAAAATTTCAATCAAGTAACTTATACAGAAAGTAGCACTCAAAATAGAGAAGAAAACAAAGAAGTTGTTAAACATTTAACAAAAATAGGAAAAACTCAAGAAGAAATAGCTACACTTCTTGGTTGTAGTCAGTCAAGTGTATGTGTATACTTAAATGAAATAGAAGAGGAAAAGAAAAATACTAATTAAATTTGTTAAGGCTATCTTCTAGCCACTTTTCCAGTTTCTCTTTCTCGTGCGAAGTAATTTTCTCTAGTAGTAAATCAAAAGGGTGCTTTTTATCCTCTTTTAGTTTCAAAAATAGCACTTTTAAAAGCCATTTATTTAACTCTTTATCATCTTGAGTCTTCTTTATATCATTAAAATAGCTTTCAAATTCTGCAAAATCATCAAAAGCTGAGATATGAATATGTAGCCTATCATAGGCTAATTTTATTTTTTTATTTTCTTCATGATTAAATAGATTATTGTTCAAAACTAAACTTCCCTTGTCTTTTATCTTCTTTTTTATTTGAGTCAAGAGTATATTCTGCATACTCTAGCCAATATCTATCAGTCCTAATTGCTTCAATAGTTATAAAAGTATATTTACACTCCAAACATTGTCTATATCGTTCGTTTGTGTTTGGAGTTTTGATTGTTTTATTTACTATTGTTTTTTCACATAAGCATTTAGGACAAAACATCATAAATTCCTTGCAAGTTTGAGCTTACTCATAGAGTTTTGGTAAGCTTCATCGTAACTAGGCTCATCAACTTTCATATTTTGTAAAACTGCAACTACTTTTTTAAAGTCTTTTTTTTCTAGGTCATAAATGCTGTTTAAAGATATTTTAAATCTCATATAAATCAAGTTTAAAAGTGATTTTTCATCTTTGTTTCTAGCTTTTTGTTTCCAAAGTGTAAGTAAAAAAGCTATTTGATTTTTTGTAGCAGTTGTTTTAAGACTTACGAATGTTTGACCATCTAAAAACTTAACAAGTTTTATAAGCTGTTCTATATCCAAATCTTTGCTACTTTTTACAGCAAAGTTATTAGTTAGCATTTCCTCGTACAGTTCTCTATCTTGAGAGTAAACATCTATATATAATTTAGATGTATGAACTTGCTTTATAAGTGCTTGTTTATATGCTCTTTGTTTTTGTGTCATATTTAGCCTTTTATATAATCTCAATAATGCAGTTTTTATTTAAACTGCACTATGAAACTACTTCCTATCTCTTGCAATTTTTTATATGCAGTAGGAAAGATAAAATTTTTATTTATCTGTGCTTCCTCTGCTGTTTCTCTTTCTTCCCAATAGTAAGCTTCTTGTGGGTTCATCAAACACCTGCAATATCTAAAGTAACTTGTTTGTAAGACTCTTGTATATTATCTCTTGTGTAAAATCTTATATACTCTTTTGTAGAAACAATCTCTATACTTTCAGCTATTATTTCCATAGCTTCTATCCATTTTGGATGTGTAATGTTGTAGCTTCTTAAGGCTAATATCTTTCTAGGATTTACTTCACCTTTTTTATCAACTTCAAAAGCATTGTTTATTAGCTGTTGCCCATCTATACTGTTTACATCTTTTAGTATCTCATGTATGCACTCATCTATTTTCTTTTTTGCAATTTGTAGCTTTTCATCAAACATTATGTTATCAGCTGTAGCAACTTGTATTTTTGCAGTTCCACTAAAATTTTCTAGTGTGTAGCCTTTTGTACCTTTTTTATTCTCAACTCCATATTTTTCTAAAAGTAAATCAAAGTAAGAATCTACTTCGTCATAAGCTTCATTTTTGAACTTTTTTATTACTTCAGTTACAGTTGTTGCTTTTTTTAAAATGTTTTCAATCATCTCATCTTTTAGTTTATCTTCGATATTAACTCTTTCAGGATGTACTGCATTTCCATTTTTTGCTACCCACCAACCTTTATCATCTATTAAAGCCATAAAAACTCCTTATTAAAATTTGAGTAAATACTCAATAAAGCCTTTTATTTTAAAGGCTCTATGAATATTTAAAACTCTGTTATTAGCTCTAAATTCTCTAACTTTTTATATTGTCTTTCAAAAGTTGCATAAGTGCCAAAATATGGTATATAACTAACTATTTTTTTATCTAAATCGTGTCTTTTGTATGCTTCTCTTTTTCCCCATATTTTTATAAGTTTTGCTTTTACTTTTGGTTTAAATATAGAGGTAGTTTTTGTACACCAAACTTTTTTTGTTATTGGATTGAAAACTTTACTATCTGTCCATCCTGCACCTATTTGAATTATTCCATCCATATAAACCATAATTGCTAGTTTATTTTCAGCTATGAAACCTTTTTTTACAAATAATTCAGTTTCATCTAGTTTAAATTTAACATCTCCATAGACACCTGAAAGCTCTCTTTTTATCTCTTCCCATTGCTCTTTTGTAATCATCTTTTTATCCTAAAATAACCATAGTCGAAGCTTTTTTGATATGTCCTAAGTTCATAGGACTATTATCAGCTTTTGCAAATCTTTGAGCTTTTTTGTATATGTTCATAGCTCTTCTAAGATGAGTTGTTATCTCTTTGATACTTTCACTAAATTCACCAAATATATTTATCCAATCACTCTCACTTAAACCTTTAAACTCATATTTTCCACTCACACGACTATATAGTTGTAGTAGTTCACCGTTTCTACCTTTTAGGTTATTTATAAGTGCAGGAGTTCCTACAAGTACAGTAGGAACTGCACTAAAATCCCAAATTCTTCTTATAGCTTCAAGAGTTTTAGTTGTAAGGTTTTCAGCTTCATCAATTATTAAAATAGTTTCTCTTCGGCTAAACTCTTTGCTTATAGCTCGTATCATCTCTTCACTATTTTTAAGTGTTGTGATACTTGCTTTTTCGCAAATTGCTTTTAGTACACTTGCAACTTGCATCCCTGGAATAGCTTCAATCAAAATAGCCTCAGGATGAGTTTTTACATACTCTTTGATAGCAGTTGTTTTTCCACATCCAGCAGTTCCATAGATAACTGCAAGTTCATTTCCAATCACCGCTTCATCTATGATAAATTTTGCAACTGTTAAGTCTTTTGTTTCTACTATTTCAACACCTTTAGAAGATTTTTCATCTTTGAAGTTGTAGTTTTTTATAAAATCACTTAGCTTTTTTTCTAAGTTCTCAATATTTCCTTTATACTCACCTTTCAAATATTGACTTATCGCTCCACTACTCATACCGATACTTCTAGCAACTTGTGCTTGAGTAAGACCGTTTTTTTCTAAAAATTCTTTTGTATTTTGTATCACTTTTTATCCTTTATGCAAATTTTTGAGCCAGTTCATATAGCTCGTCTTGTATGTTTGTATCTTTGATTGTTTCGATTTTTTCAACTCCTTTATTAGGTTTATTTTTAGGTTTTTTATACTCTGGAGTATGATTTAAAGCTTTTTGAACTTTATAATCTTGCATCTCTTCATATAGTTTTTCAGCTTCTTTTATTTTTTGATTTACAGGTGCTATGTTGTTTGCTTTGTAAGCTTTTACAGCTTTTTTATGCTCTTCAAGTGTCATAGCATCTACTCCTAAATTTCTATTTGTAGCACTGCAAATAAACTCATCATTTAAGTAGATATAAACTTCATTTATATTGTCTATATTCTCGTACACTTCTACTTTTTGTCCACGATTTAAGCCATTTAGCCAAAGTTCTGCACTTTGATATGTGAAGTTGTTGAACCTTACACCATCTGTTTGAAGTGTTGCTATTTTTGATTTTCCTAATTTTCTTCTTACATTTTCAAGTTTTATATCACTTATACTAAACTCTTCAAACTCCGAATAACTCATATATTTCATATCTAGTAGATTTTCAACTGCTAGTTTTAATTCATCTAAAGTAAGAAGTCTATTTTGGTTTATCCTTGTAGCTTTGCTAGTTCTAATATCTATTTTAGAAGCTGTTTGATTTTCTATTTTTGTTCTTTTTTCTACATCATTTCCAATATACCCTGGAAGTGATGCCCACTCACTTTGAGTTACTCCAAAAAATCGCTCGATAGCCCCTTTTTGTCTTCCTTGTCCTACTTTTGCTTTGATTTGAGTGATACCCAAATCTAGTAAAAGTTTTTGATAGTGATTTGATACATAATCCCGTCCATTATCTGTGTAGATAGTTTCAGCAATTCCAAAAGTTTGAAATGCTTTGTATAAAACTCGCACTTGTGCATAGCTATCTATACTTTCAGTTAAGTTTACAACTGCTTTTTTGCTATAAACATCTATAACAGCAGTTACATTTACACGACCAATTTTATAGCCATTATCCGTAGGGATTTTACACATAAAGTCAAATTTCGTACTATCAACTTGCCACTCTTGATTTATATATCCTACATCTTTGATACCCACTACATAGTCTTGAAGTAGTGCATCTTTTCCTTTCTCTAAGAAAGCTTTTATCTGTGGATTTTGCTCATATAGTCTTTTAACTGCTTTTATAAAAGCTGTGTATGAAATATAGATTTTTTTACTATCAGTTAGCTTTATAGATTTACTATTTTTAAATACAAAAGTTGGTTGGTCTAATATTCCCTCTTTTTTAGCTTCTAAAAAATTGTAAAACTCCCATGCTCCGTAGAAGTTATCTCTTATACCTCGACTTCCTGCACCTGTAACAGCTAAAATCAAAGAGTTTTCATCTACTTTTATATTTGATATATTTGAACCTCTTTTATCTTCTAAGGCTTTTACACCTTGAGTTTTAAAAGCTTCAATCCATCTATTTATCTTTTTATTTAAACTTGCAATTTGTACTTTATCAGGATAGATGTTTTTATCTACCAATAAAGCCTTAATAATAGTGTTTAAAGAGTAGTTATACTTATTGTAAAACTCTATTATTAAAGCTTTTTCAACAGCTTCAAAGCTAGTTTTTGTGATGTCAAAATCTTTTAACTCTTCAAGAAGTGCAAAAGAGATAGTTTTTGCACTTTTAGACTTTGTAGAGCTTTGTTTTATTTGAGTATATGAGTATGCTTTTCCAAAACTGTTCGATACAACTTCAAAACTAAAGCTTAATCCCTTTATTTCAATAGTTTTAATACCATTTTCAAGGGCTTTTTTAGTGTATCGTTTAATCGTAGTTAAACCACAATCAATTAAACTCGCTATTTCTTTACTTGTCATTTTTCGACTCTTATTGTGCAAGTTTTACTATCAAAATAGTATTTCTTTCCATTGGAAAAAAAAACATTATTAGGCATTTATAACCTTTAGCATTTCTCTATATTTTAGGCACTCTTTAGCCCAAAACTCAATACATTTAGTTTTATTTTTTTTATGAACTATGTACATACTTCTTGCAGTTCTTAGATGTGAAATTATTGATTTTTTACTCATATTAAGCCACCTTTTTAAGTTCATCAGCACTTTTTATGTACTTATGCTTTTTTAATAAATTTACTATTTTTGAACTAGTTCCATATCCATATATTACTTGCTTAAAAGTGTTGTAATTTATGTTATTTTTTCTACAAAAAAAAGGAACACTTCCCCAATCTTCTCTAATCTTTTGTGTTAGACTTAAAGTATCTTCAGCAGTCATTTAAACCCCTTTCTAATCTAATTCATAGGTTATTTTAAGCCTATTATTAAGGTTTCTTTGATTATTACATTGAAGTTAAGAATATAAACTTTATAGTTCGTATTGAAATTTAAAATTTATTTTTCTTTTTCTATCTTTTGACCACAAAATGGACAATAACTCAAAGCTATAAAATGCTCACTTTTTGTTTTGTTTGAAAATGGAGTACCATCTTTTTTTATACTTCTATATTCTCTTTCAATATATAAGCCAACTCCACAACCACCATCAAATCTAAGAACTTTACCTTTCCAATCACAAGTGAAATCTAAAACTTCTTTTTTTGGCTTTAAGTTCTCACTTACCTTATTTAGCACTACATCTAAACAATTACACATATCTAATTCTCAAAATTTTCTATTTTTTCTAAAGCTATTTCTAGCTCTTCTTTTCTACCAATTAAATGAGTTTTTACTGATTTATTAGCTTTATCATTTATTGAAGATTCTAATTCTTTAATTGCTTTTGCTAGAGCTTTTTTTGTATAACCTGAAACAGATTGATACACTCGAAGTTGATTTAATAATTCAATATTCATTATTTTTCCTTTCTAAAGAAACCTTAACAATAAGCTTTAAAATAACTTTTATCTCTTCTTATAAACTCTTTTAGTATTATTTGAGTTTAGAAAACTGATAAACTATGAGAGTATTATATATTCTTTTGAATACATTGTCAATACTTAAATGAATATATTTAAAACATAAAGGATTTTAATGAATAATGTAAATGAAGTAATTGATAGAATGAGGATAGTTACAAACACCCAAACGTATGCGGACTTAGCGAAAAAATTAGGAGTTGCATTAACAACTATAAATAATTGGAAAAGAAGGGGCGAAGTTCCAGAGATAAATATATTAAAATGTATTCATTTAACAAATACAACAAAAGAATACTTACTCCATGGAGTGAAAAAAAATGATAATTCTCATGTAGTCAATGGAAATCATAATGTATCAATAAGTGGTACAGGAAATATTATTGGGAATAATGTAAATAATATAGAAAGTCAAGAACCTATTATTAATTATGAATTAAAAGAAGTTTGTCAGTTACTTCATGATTATGGTTCACCTAAAATGATAAAAGAGCTAAAGGATAAATTACTCCAAATAAAAGCATTACATGGATAGAAAAGCTATGTTTTTATCTAATCCCAAAAATGCTCATTTTAAAAATAATGGAAATAGTAATATCAATATAAATGGAAATAATAATCAAGTTGCAGATACAATAAATAACTACAATAACACTATTATAAAAAAACCTGCTGATAATTTTACTCCAGATTATAATATACATATTTCTAGTGAACAAGCAAGAACAATTCAATTATTAATAAAGGATATTGTTGATAAGGAAGTAATTGGTGGAATGTCAAGCAATAAAGCTTTTCCAAAATGGCAAAATCAACTAAGAAATTATATGAAAGTGAATAGTTATCTTGCCATAAAAATTGAAGACTATGATAAGGCTATTGCATATTTAAGAAAGCAAAATGTACTTAAAAGAAGTAAAACAAGAAAAAATAATAATGAATATTGGAGAAATGATATATATTCTTCTATCTATACAAGAGCAAATCAATTAAATATTTCAAAAGATGATTTATACAATATTGTACATGAAAGATATAATATTAAGATTAACTCTCTAAAAGAATTAGGTGAACAAAACTTAGATAAATTAAGAGTTTATATTTATAGTTTAAAAGGATAAGAATGCAAATAGAAGGTAATGATAATATTCAATCTAATGGAGATAATAATATTATAGGAAATGGGAATACAGTTAATAATCATTTTTATAGTAAAAAAAGAAATGATGAAAATTCAAAAGAAAAAGGAGAGATACCTTTTTCTGTTAAAGTATATAGACGAAGAGTATTTATTATTGATGCAATATTTATAGCAATATGTTTTGGTGGAGTACTTGTATCTCCACTATATAAATTAGGATTTGTATATATAATACCATTTCTAATTTTAGTGTATTTAGGTTGGCATTTTCTTCCTTTGAAAATGTATTCATTATATGTATCTGTTTATAGTGATAGACTATCAATAGGTAATAAAGATATAATGTTTAAGGATATTAGAGAATGGAAATCATTTGGAAATACATTTACATATATATTTCATGATGATGATATTGAACATACAATAGAATTTTATTCTCATAATAAACCAAAGTATATATGCTATAGGATTGAAAAGTTTTGTTCATTTTATGGAATAGAATATCGTAATTATAAAATTTAAACATCATTTAAACGTTCCTTAAAGCCCTTTTAAATTCTCTTATTTCTCTTAAGATTTAATATTAATATATTTTCTTAAGTTTAAGGTTTATAGTGGACTTAGGTATGTAAACATAATAATACAAAACTTAAATAAACCCTTAAATAAGGCTTTATATAGTGGGCTTAGATTGTGTCTTTGTATGGGCTTAGATATGTTTTAGCTTAAGTTTTGATTGTTTTTAGTGTTTTTGTATGTTATAGAAATTTGGTTTTATGGGGTTTTATTGTTTAAGGTTTGTTTTAAGACATTTCAAACGAAATTTTTCGGACATTTCAAACGTGATTTAATAATATACAATAAATTTTGTAAATTATTCATATGTCAATAAACTTAAAATAGCTATAATCCGATAATTACAAAGTATATATAAAGGAAAAAATTGAAAATTAGTGTAAATTCTCTTTGTCCCTGTGGAA
>Ga0265295_1002394_pt1 | contig 29907 bp, 25 predicted proteins | sample Munlansysbiofilm_FD_192503 | JGI IMG/M metagenome (GOLD analysis project Ga0265295, IMG submission 192503) | Leachate microbial communities from a municipal landfill in Southern Ontario, Canada - Methane capture system biofilm | ecosystem: Engineered > Solid waste > Landfill > Unclassified ... | reverse complement strand
ATTTCTCCGATCCACACATATCGATGAGCTGCCCCAGCTGTTAAACATCCTCGCTGGCTCCATGTCGATTGTAGGCCCCAGACCCCATACCCCCGAGCATGTTGCCCAGTATAAGCCATGGCAGCGCGAACGGTTAGCTGTAAAGCCAGGCATCACCTGCCTTCGGCAGCTTAAAAATCCTTACGAGAAGACCCAGTTTTTCGAGGGTATTGAGGATGATGTTGAGTATATTAGGAGTTGGAGCCTGTGGCTAGATATGAAAATTGTAATAAAAACAGCATCTGTTGCCATAAAACTAATATGGCATACAAGAGGCTAGTTTTTGTCACCGCTTGGCCACTCCAAAATAATTTGGGCTACATTATTGGCATGGCTGCCTATGGTGCGGAACATCGAGACCAGCTCGAGATGGGTTTTGGAGCTGGTAACCGATTTGTTAACCTCTTCCTTTAATCGCGAGAAGTGCTGCCGCTCCAGCTCTCGGCCAAAGTCTTTGTACTCTTGGTATTTTTGCGCCATCTTCTGTGCCTTCTCTAGGTTCAGATCCGAAAATACAGCCTTTGCCCTTTTCAGCTGCTTTTGGGTAAGCTGATGAAACTCCAGCAACTCCTTTTTCCCCTCCGGTGAGAATTCATGGTCAACCTGTAACCACCAACGTGCCCGTTCCAGCAGATTTTTCGAAACGATATCGGCAATCTGCTCCAGCTCCTTCACGGCGTACATAATCTGAAAAGCCTCCTGTATGCTCTGGTCAGTAACATCTTGTCGGGTTAGGTCTAGTAGGTATGCATTAATCTGATCCCTAAGGTAGTCAACCTTTACCTCATCGCGCTCAATACGGCTTAGGGTCGATTTGTCCTTGGCCACAAAGGGTGTAATGATATCTTTCACCATCCTGTCCACAATCTCGCTAAGCCTTATCACCTCTTGCTTGGCCAGCTTTAGCGCAACAGCAGGAGTTGAAAGCAAATTTTTGTCGATAAATTTTGTTGAGAAGGTTGGGCTTTTGGGTGGCCTTGGTGGCATTAGCCAGTCGATAAATCGTGCGTAAACATTGGTAAACGGAAGCACAACCAGCGTGAGCAAAACGTTGAAAATGGTGTGGGCATTTGCTATTAAGCGGGGAGTGTTCTCAGCTGCAACGTTGGCGCCAATTGCTATGGTATCGGGGGTTATGCGTCTCACGAGCTGCGCAAAGGGGTCAATAAACCAAACCAGAACCAATACGCCCACCAGCTTGAAAATGGTATAGGCCATAGCCACCTTTTGCGCCTCTCGGCTCGATGTTATACTGGCTATTATTCCAGTAATTGATGTTCCCAGATTGGCGCCCAACAGCAAGGGGATTGCGGCCTCAAGGCTTAGTAGCCCTTGTGTGGCTAGGGTTAGCATAATGCCTATAAATGCAGCGCTACTTTGGATTAGTGCCGTAAAAATGGTGCCAGCTATTATGCCTAGTATGGGTTTTTGCAGCTTGCTCAGCAAATCGATAAAGGGCTCGAAGGTTCTGAGCGGGTACATCGCCTCGCTCATGAGGTGCATCCCAAAGAAAAGGATTCCGAAACCTAGAATGGCCTCGCCGGCAAACCTTACGCCTTCCTTTTTGCCAAAGGTATTAAGCGCAAACCCTAGGGCAACTAATAGCAGTGAGTAGTCGGCAATTCTGAAGGCAATAAGCTGCACGGTGATGGTGGTGCCAATGGCGGCGCCAAATATCATCCCAATGGTTTGCCTAAACTTTAATAGTCCCGATTGTACAAACCCAACCAGCATAACGGTGGTGGCGCTGCTGCTTTGGGTTACCATAGTGATAAATGCTCCAAAACCCGTTGAGTATATTCTGTTTTGAGTTAGGGTGCCAAGCACCGATCGAATCTTTTCGCCTGCGCTATGCCTAAAGCCTGTGCTCATTAGGTTTATACCCATGAGGAACAGGGCAAGGCCACCTAACAACCCAACGCTTAGCATCAGCACCCAGTTCTGCTTGCGGGCGTATGCTGTAAAGATCACAAACGATTCAAGATTTTCGGTTTGGATTTTGGCGGCCACCTGGTATTCGCCTGGCTCGGTCCCTAGGGTTAGCCAGCAATGGGCTTCGCCCAGGCTATCGGTGCGCGAGTAAAGTGGCTCTACAGCGAACCCTTCAGCATCATCGGGCGCCTGAATTACCTCGAAGTATACCCTAACATTGGCCTTGGGCCGATAAAGGCTATCGGTAACCCTTACGGCAAAAGGCTTGCCCAGCTTTTTTTCAGCCACTTGGTACTGGTTGTTCCCCGAGAGCTTTGGGTTGAGCCCCTTGCCAAGTCTTTCTATTCGGTAGCTAATGGTCTCCTTCGAGAGGAGAGCAGAGCTATCCCTCTCGTTGGCCTGGCCTAACAAGGTTATTAGGAGAAATGCTATGGCCGCTATTAGTCTGTGCACTCAATTAATCAAGAAAAGAATGTAAAGTAAAATTAGCAATAAATCTCTTTTGTAGAAATTGTTAAGGGCATATCTAAATCCAGCCAGCAGTAATTCTGTTTACCAATCGGTATGCAACCACAGCCATTGTGGCGCCAAGCACGTTGGCCGTAAAATCGTATAAACTTCCGCTGCGCGTAGGGAGCAGGAAGTACTGTAGCAGTTCAATTATTAGCCCATAGGCTATCGATATGCTCAACGCAAAGGTTATAGCTCTGTTGGTTAGCTTCCCTTGCTGTCGAAGCGAGTTTCGTTCCGATAGGATGAATAGGGCCAGTACCAAAAAAAGCACGAAGTGAACCAGCTTGTCGAAATGTGGAATTTGAAGTAAGGCGTTTTTGGGGATACTACTGCTTGGGAGGGTCGTGGCCAGAATAATTATTGCTGTCCAAACGCTAGATCTCCAGTATTTTAATACATTCATTGCTTCGCAGATTTAGCATGCAATTTACCACACAAAATTCGAACAGCCAAAATAGTCCTTTTCGGGCAATATGATTTGTTTTTATCACGCTGTAACCTATCTTTGTGAGATTTTAATTAAAGGTTAAAAATTGCGCTTAGCATAGCGTAACTATTTGTTTTTCTTATTTGTAACAATAATACAGTATTCAAGTGAGTGCCAAGTTTAAAGAGTACAAAGGGTTAGATTTATCGCAGGTAAACAAGGATGTTCTTAAATCCTGGGAAGAGAATGATACATTTCGTAAGAGCTTAACCATTCGCGAGGGGCATCCAGCCTACGTTTTTTACGAGGGGCCTCCTTCTGCCAATGGTATTCCAGGTATTCATCACGTGATGGCCAGGGCCATTAAGGATATCTTTTGTCGATATAAAACCCAGCAAGGCTTTCAGGTGCACCGTAAGGCTGGCTGGGACACCCACGGTCTGCCCGTAGAACTTGGCGTTGAGAAACTGCTTGGCATCACCAAGGAGGATATCGGAAAATCTATTACCGTTGAGGAGTACAACCAAACCTGTAAGCGTGAGGTGATGAAGTATACCGACCTGTGGGAGGATCTTACCCATAGGATGGGCTACTGGGTGGATATGGACGACCCATACATCACCTACGACAACCGTTACATCGAAACCCTTTGGTATCTTCTTAAGCAGCTATTCGAGAAGGGATTACTCTACAAGGGCAAGACCATTCAGCCATTCTCTCCTGCTGCAGGAACCGGATTAAGTACCCATGAGCTTAACCAGCCTGGGTGCTACCGCGATGTGAAGGATACAACAGTTGTGGCGCAGTTCAAGGTGGTTCGCAACGAGAAATCGGAATCTTTTTTCAGCGATGTAAACACCGATTTATTCGTTTTGGCCTGGACTACCACCCCTTGGACTCTTCCCTCAAACACAGCATTGGCTGTTGGGCCTAAAGTAAAGTACGTTAAAATAGCCACATATAACCCATATACGGGCGATCCCCTAACCGTTATCCTTGCTAAGGATTTGCAGAGCGCATACTTTAAGCCCGAGAACGCTGAGCTCTCTCTTGACGACTACAAACCCGGCGACAAGAATATTCCATTCAAAGTGTTAGCCGAGTACGGTGGAACCGACCTGATTGGTATTCAGTACGAGCAGCTCTTCCCATTCGTTAAGCCCGAGGGCGATGCATTCCGCATTATTGCTGGCGATTACGTTACAACCGAGGACGGTACGGGTGTGGTTCACATAGCGCCCACCTTTGGTGCCGACGACGATCGCGTGGCCAAGGTAGCTGGCATCTCGCCACTTATCCTTCGCGATAAGCAGAACAACCCCGAGCCCATGGTCGATAGGACTGGTAAGTTCTACTCCATTGAGGATCTGGATCCCGAATTCGTAAAGAATTACGTAAACATTGATGCTTACAAAGAGTTTGCTGGTTGCTTCGTTAAGAACGATTACAACCCCAATCCTCCCACCGATGGTTCATCGCTCGATGTGGATCTGAGCGTTTGGCTTAAGAAGGAGGGCAGGGCTTTCAAAATAGAGAAGCACACCCACAACTACCCACACTGCTGGCGTACCGATAAGCCAATCCTTTACTACCCGCTCGACAGCTGGTTTATTAAAACCACAGCCGTTAAGGAGCGAATGCTTGAGCTAAATAATACCATCAATTGGAAACCTGCAAGTACAGGAACCGGTCGGTTTGGCAAGTGGCTCGAGAATTTGGTGGATTGGAACCTCTCGCGCTCGCGCTACTGGGGCACACCGCTACCCATTTGGGCCACCGATGACCGCCAGGAGCTTATCTGCATAGGTTCGGTTGAGGAGCTGAAGGCCGAGTGCGAAAAATCGGTAAAGGCAGGCTTCATGTCAACCAATCCGCTTGAGGCATACCAACCCGGCGATAACTCCAAGGAGAACTACGAGAAGTTCGATTTGCACCGCCCATTTGTTGACGATATCGTGCTGGTTTCGGCATCGGGCAAAAAGATGTTCCGCGAGCCCGACTTGATAGATGTTTGGTTCGACTCGGGAGCTATGCCCTACGCGCAGATTCACTATCCATTTGAGAATAAGGAGAACTTTGGCGAGGAGTTCCCATCCGATTTTATTGCCGAGGGGGTTGACCAAACCCGTGGGTGGTTCTTCACGCTCCATGCCATATCCACCATGCTGTTCGACTCGGTGGCATTCAAAAACATCATATCCAACGGTTTGGTGCTCGACAAGAACGGTAACAAGATGAGCAAGCGCTTGGGGAACGCTGTCGACCCATTCGAGGTGATAGAGAAGTATGGATCCGACCCGCTCCGTTGGTACATGATTACCAACGCCCAGCCCTGGGATAATCTCAAGTTCGATATCGATGGGGTGGATGAGGTGAAGCGCAAGTTCTTCGGAACGCTGTACAACACCTACTCATTCTTCTCGCTATACGCCAACGTTGATGGCTTTACCTATAGCGAGCCCGAGGTGCCCATTGCCCAAAGGCAGGAGATTGACAGGTGGATTATGTCGTTGTTGAATACGCTAATTGCCGAGGTTGAGGATGCCTACAACAGCTATGAACCAACCAGCGCCGGTAGGGCAATTCAAGATTTTGTGATAGAAAATCTTAGCAACTGGTATGTAAGGCTTAACCGCAAGCGCTTCTGGGGGGGCGAGTACGATACCGATAAGATTGCTGCATACCAGACCCTATACACCTGCTTGGAAACAGTGGCTATGCTGGCCGCACCAATCATACCATTCTTTGCCGATCAGCTTTTCACCGACCTTAATGCTGTTACATCGCGCTACAGCGAGGATAGTGTTCATCTATCAACATTCCCCAAAGCTCAAAAGGAGCTTATCGACAAGGATTTGGAGGAGAGAATGGAGATTGCCCAAAGCCTTTCGTCGATGGTGCTTGGCCTAAGGCGCAAGGTGAATATTAAGGTAAGGCAACCCCTAAGCAAAATGATGGTTCCTGTGCTCAACGAGCAGTTCCGTAAGCAGCTGCAGGGTGTTGAGAATTTAATTTTAGCGGAGGTAAACGTTAAAGAGTTAGAGTATTTAGACGACTCTGCGGGTATTCTGGTGAAAAAGATTAAGCCAAACTTTAAAACCCTTGGCCCTCGTTTCGGCAAGTCGATGAAGGAGGTTTCTGCAGCCATTATGGGGATGTCGCAGGCTGATATCAGCCAGATTGAGCGTAATGGCAAGTTTGACATTACGGTTGCTGGCGAAAATCAGGCAGTAACACTGGAGGATGTAGAAATCATCTCCGAAGATATTCCAGGTTGGCTTGTGGCCAATGAGGATAGGCTTACCGTGGCCCTCGACGTTACCCTTACCGAAGAGCTTAAGCAGGAGGGTATTGCCCGCGAGCTGATCAACCGTATTCAGAATTTACGCAAAGATGCTGGTTTTGATGTAACCGATAAGGTTAAAATCAGTATATTAAAGCATGAAATAATATCACAGGCTATTGAAACTCATAAGGAGTACATTGCAAGCCAAACGCTTGCCCGTGAAATACTAATGGTAGATGCAATGCCCTGTGGAAGCGCATCGAGCGTTGAGCTCGATACCGACCTATTTACATCAATTAAGGTTGAAAAGATTGATGCGTAGTGTTGGTGATATAATGGTTTATTACTACATTTAGCAAATTTATGTGTTATGGCAGAAAAGACTAGGTATAACGACGAGGAGTTGGCAGAATTTAAGGAAATTATTCTGCAGAAACTCGACAAGGCTCGCAAGGATTATGATATCCTTAAGAGCGCCATTACCATGAGCGAGAGCAACGATACTCAGGATACATCGCCCACGTTTAAAGTGCTTGAAGAGGGTGCTGCAACTCTCTCAAAGGAAGAGGCAGGTAAGCTGGCCCAGCGCCAAATTAAATTCATTCAGCATCTCGAGGCCGCTTTGGTGCGCATCGAGAACAAAACCTATGGCGTTTGTCGCGAGACAGGGAAACTTATCGACAAAGAGAGGCTGCGCGTGGTGCCGCATGCTACCCTTAGTATTGAGGCTAAGAACAACCAGAGGTAGTGAGCCCTATTTTACAACATAAAAGTGAAAGGTGGCAAGGTGATTGCCACTTTTCTGTGTTTTTAATGGAAGGTTTATCATGAAGATATCGTTACAAGCAAAGGTAGTCCTTTTGATCAGCAGCATTCTTGTTGTTGACCAGGTTTCAAAGTTTTGGGTTAAGCTAAACATGACCCTCGGCCAGAGCTACAACGTTATTGGTGACTGGTTCCGAATACATTTTACCGAGAACAACGGAATGGCCTTTGGTCTCCAATTCGGGGGAGAGTATGGCAAGCTTGGCCTGAGCGTATTTCGTATAGTTGCCGTAATTTTTATAGGATTTTACATTGCCTCGCTTATAAAAAAGAAGATGCCTGCTGGTTTAGTGCTGGGCATTTCGCTTATTATGGCTGGTGCAATAGGCAATATTATCGACAGCGCGTTCTACGGATTAATCTTCAGCGAATCGGGGTACGCCACTCCAGCCACATTTTTACCAGCCGATGGCGGGTATGCATCGTTTCTGCATGGTAGGGTGGTTGATATGTTTTACTTCCCAATAATTAACACCACATGGCCTAGCTGGGTGCCATGGGTTGGGGGAGATACCTTTATTTTCTTCAGGCCAGTTTTTAACATTGCCGACTCAGCCATTACCATAGGTGTTTCATATCTTTTAATTTTCCAGCGAAAAAACCTTTTTCACGAAGAAGCAAAGGGGGTTAATGTCGAGTAGCAGGTACGCAATCATTGTAGCTGGGGGATTGGGCGTTAGGATGGGCGCTAAAATCCCCAAGCAGTTCCTTTGCCTAAACGGGTTACCAATACTCATGCATACCCTAAATGTATTTCAATCGCTTGACCCAGCCCCTAGCATATATCTTGTCCTCCCCAAGGCAGAGCAATCGGGTTGGCAGCAGCTCTGTCAGGAGCATTCGTTTACCATTCCGCATAGCCTCGTAGCTGGGGGTGAAACTCGCTTCCAGTCCGTTAAGAATGGACTTGATGCCATTGAAGGCAAGGGGATAGTTGCCATTCATGATGGTGTAAGACCATTGGTTACAGCACAACTCATAGAGAGGTGTTACGCTCAAGCCCAAGCTCATGGCAATGCTGTACCTGCAGTGCAACCCGTTGAAACTATTCGTTTGGGTAGTATAACCCACAGCAAGCTGATTAAAAGGGACGAATGTTGGCTGGTGCAAACCCCACAGGTTTTTGATGTTGAGACCATTAAAAAGTGTTACAAAACCCCGTGGAAAGCTATTTTTACCGACGATGCATCGGTAGCTGAACACCATGGTGAAACCATTCGAATGGTTCAAGGCGAAAGGGATAACATAAAAATTACTACACCCACCGATATTGCTGTTGCGGAAGCAATTCTTATGAACCGAAAGGATTAAGTACATAATCTTTGTTGCATCTTCTCGTAAGTCATTTGTTTTCGCCGTTGTCATAAAAAGCAATTTTTTTAAAGCCATATCCAATAAATCCCTATTTTTGTGGTAATACACAATTTGGTATGGCTCGGTTAGCATTAATCCTTATTTTTTTCTTTTTCGTAGGGCCACAACCCGTAACGTTTGGGCAGAGCAACTCGACCGAGGGTACCGTAGTAGATTCAATTCTTGAGAATTCAAATGATTTTTCAGCCGAACAGAGAATCGAAATCATAAGTGCTCTGCTTGATTCTCTCCCTGTTTTATCAGGTGATCAGAAGGCGAAAGCATATATTGAGCTAGGGTTAAGCTACTCAAGGGTTAATCAGTTTCATTCGGCTATAGGCTGCTACGATAAAGCGATATCCGAAAGCCTAGCATCCAACAGTAACCTACTGTACTCCAGGGCACTAAACCTAAAGGGCATTTCGCAAACTCGTATGCATCAGCATGGAAAGGCCATTGAAACATTCAAAAATGCTCTGGAAGTCCGCGAAGAGCTTGGCGACAAGTTGCTCATTGCATCAACCCTTAATAATTTGGCCATTTGTTTTAGGGCTACCAACCAGCTCGATTTAGCGCTTGCAAGCTACAAGCGTAGCTACGAATTGTACAAAGAGGTAGATGATGTTCTGGGCCAGTCATTGTCACTGAATAATATGGGGCTAGTTCTTTTTAACCAGGCGGATTATGTTAGTGCTATTGAGAGCTTTACAAAATCGCTTGGTTTGAATGCGTTGGTTGCCGACACCCTGATCATGGCTACAACTTACAACAGCTTAGGTAAGGTGTATCATAAAATAAATAATTATAACCTTGCTCTTGAAAGCCTAAAGCAGGCAGCCCACCACTATAGCGTTGCAAAGAACTATTACGGCTTAGCCGACAGCTACAATGGTATAGCAAGTGTTTACCTTTCCATGGGCAGGTTTGCACATGTAAAAGAGTTTTTAGCAAAAGCAGAACCCTTAATAAATTTTGAGGAGAACAGCAACCTGGTTCTCGAGAACCTTAAGCTTCAGTCGGATTATTACCAGGCAATTGGTAATCATATCAAATCGAGAGATATCCTTGCTAAATACGTTCAAAGGTACCAGGAGGTACAAAATAATTTGATTAATGCCCAAATAGCGGAGCTCTCCTTCATGTACGAGACCGATAGGTTGGAGAAGGAAAGGTATCTGCTTGAAATGAATTTAGATATTGAGAGGCTAAAGGTGCAGAAGGCAAGGATTCAGCAGTACGCCATAATTTCCTTTGCGGTTCTACTGTTCGTCCTACTTGTGGCTTCGCTACTTTTCATTAGAAGGTACATACGAAAAGGTGCTGAGCTGCAAAAGGTAAACGCTGAGCTGAATCGTGTGAACTCTCATCTCGAAACCATTGTCGATTCTCGAACGCAGGATCTTCTCGAAACCCTAAAGAAAGCACAGGAAAGCGACAAGCAAAAATCGGCTTTCCTAGCCAATATGAGTCATGAGATTCGAACTCCTCTTAACGGCATTCTTGGGTTTTCCAGGCTACTTACCGATGACACCCTAACTCAAAGTGAGCGAAATGAATATGTGGGTTTAATAAACCGGAGAGGTCGCAACTTATTGCAAATTGTTAACGATATTATCAATATATCGCTTATCGATTCGGGTGAGGTTAAGATAAACAACATTTCGTTTAACCTCAACCAGCTCATGTACGATTTATTCAATGTTTTCACCTCTACCGACTATGACAAGAAGAAACCTGACGTTGAGCTCAAGTTGAATTTATCGCTAAACGACTCGCGAAGTATGATTGTGTCGGATCCTAATCGAATTGAGCAGGTGGTTAGCAATATTGTCGATAATGCCTTTAAGTTCACCACCTCGGGTGAGATTGAGTATGGGTATACCATAGAACCAAACAACACCATAAAGTTTTTTGTGCGCGACACTGGCCCTGGGATACCGCCCGAGAAAAAAGAACTTGTGTTTAAAAGGTTTAACAGAACCGATGAAGAGCTTGCCCGGGGATATTCTGCAACAGGCTTAGGGCTGCCCATTTGTGTAGGTTTGGTTAAATTGTTAAACGGAAGGCTTTGGTTCGAAACAACGGTTGGAGAAGGCACTACCTTTTTCTTCACAATACCCTTTATCCCCGGTAAAACCGAAAGTAATTCTTACATTTCCCGATCGTCGGTACAAAGCATTTCCTTTATTGGTAGAGTAATACTTGTTGTTGAGGATGACCTTATCAGCTATCAATTCATTGAAGCTTTGCTTAAGCCAACCGAAGCCAAGATTTTGCATGCGAAGAATGGGGAGGATGCCATTGAGATGGTTAAGATTCGAACGGATATTGACCTAATAGTAATGGACATGCGGTTGCCCTTTATCGATGGGTACGAGGCCACTGCCAAGATAAAATCAATCAATCCCAAAATGGTAGTTGTTGCTCAAACAGCCAACGCCATGAGTTACGACCGCGAAAAGTGTATTAGCGTGGGGTGCAACGACTATTTACCAAAACCTATCGACCCCGATGAGTTTTTACTGAAAATTGCCTATCATCTGAAAAAACCAGCTCAGACCTAATGTGGTGGTTTAGGTTGCTTTCAGTCTCATTATGTTGATTTTATTGCACACCCCTTAGCTTGCACCTCAGCATATTAATCTCTCAAAACCCACTGGTTCGCCCTTTGGGGCCATTGTGATTAAAAAACTTTATATCTTGGTACAAATTTGGCAATCGATTAGTTTGGCTCATAAGGTATTTGGTTTTTTTAGTGTATGAAGTAAATAGTTAGGTAGAATGAACAAACGTAAGGATAAGGTTAAGCAGGGAAGGATAAAACCGAAAGTGTTTTTGGGGTTTGTCATCATACTGAGCATTGCCACAGTGGCGCTTTTTGTAACCTACAAGGCTTTTGACGAACTTTCGGAAACCAGGAACTCCCTTTCGAACCCCAGCCAAAAGCTTATAATGCTTAACTCCATTATAGCTGATATATACGAGGCCGAGAGCAATATCCGCACATACACGCTAACGCAGAACGAGAGCTACCTGTCGCTTTACCTCTCGTTCATGAGCACCATCAACCATAAGGTCGACTCCCTAAAAGTATTGGCCCTTGCCAATCCGGTTCAGGCCGAAAAGGTGAAGTTCATCCAAGATTTGTTAAAACGAAAGCAAAGGGTATTAAATGAGCTTGTGGTGCTTAAGCAGGACGACCAAACCTCAAGATTTTACCAAAAGGCATTGGAACAGGTTGAGATGATTAATCTCGACTCAATTCAGGAATCAGCAGTAATTACAAGCGTTACAACCACACGCACATCGCAACGCGATTCGGTTATCAGCAGGGTGGCAGAGGAGAACACCCAGAGCGGTTTAGGTAGGTTTTTTAGCTGGTTCTCAAAGCGCGAACCCACCGACAGCATCATCACCAAGCTGATCGTTGAGGTGGAAACACAGATCGACACCCTGGAGCGGTCCGTAATGTCACCCACCGACAGCCTGCTCAATCAGGTGGTTAAAATACTAACCGAGATTCAGACTCAGCAGGAGATGTCGCTATACAATATTGGTGAGAAGGAGCTGGAGCTGCTGCGAAGCGATAAGGAGATCATGGATCAGATTCGTACCATTGTGTCGCTCCTTGAGCGCGAGGAGCTAATGAACTCTATCCAGCTAGCCGAGGAGGTCGATTTAGCTGTTGAAAGTTCTACCAAGCTTTTATTGGTGTTGGGCGGCATTGCGTTGGTAATGTTTGTTCTTTTCACTGCCCTTATTTTTCGCGATGTATCTAAAGCCAATTTCTATCGCAATCAGCTGTTCAATGCCAAGCAATACGCCGAGAAGCTGCTAAGGGTAAAAGAGGAGTTTCTTGCCAATATGAACCATGAAATCCGCACTCCGCTAAGTGCAATAGTTGGTCTGTCTAAGCAGCTTCGTGATCAAGCGTTAAGCGGTAAGCAGCAGTTTATTGTCGATTCGCTTAACAGCTCATCTCAACATCTTTTAGATATTGTGAACGATATCCTTGATCTTTCAAAAATTGAGGGCGGATACCTGCGCTTCGAGAAATCACCTTTCAATCCATTCGTTGTTGCCGCAGAGGTTACCAGTACCTTTTTGCTAAAGGCTCAGGAGAAAGGTGTTGAGCTGGTGGTGGAAGAGGGAAAAGATGATGTGGTTGTACTTGGCGATGCCTTTAGATTAAAACAAGTGCTTATCAACTTGGTGGGTAATGCCATTAAGTTTACCAATTCAGGTCGCATAGACGTAAGCGTTAGCATCGAAACGAGTTCCAATAGCGCTGTAATATGCCGCTTCAAGGTGGCTGATACAGGAATTGGTATACCAAAAGATAAGATTGAAACAATTTTCGAAGAGTTTAGCCAGGTCGACTCAAGCACCACCCGCCTATATGGTGGTACGGGACTTGGGCTGGCAATTGTTAAAAAGTTAACCGAGCTTCAAGGGGGCACCGTAGATGTGCAGAGCGAGCAGGGCAAAGGGTCAACCTTTACCGTATCGATGCCATATGTAGGGGTTGAGGGTAAGGCTCAAGGCGATAATGAAGTAAAGGCACAGGAAACCCCACAGCTACCCGATGATCTGAGCGTTGTGGTGGTTGATGACGATCCAATTAGTCAGCTGCTGGTTGAAGAGATGCTCAAGACCCTAGGCGCTAAACCTAAGGTTTTCGGTAATCCTTTCGATGCACTAAACGAGATTAAGCTAAATCCGCCCAGCATAGTTCTTACCGATATTCAGATGCCAATGATGAGCGGTTTTGATATGGTGAAAAAGATAAATACTATCCGAAGGGCAAAGCGTCCTAGTGTAATAGCGCTAACTGCAAATTCAACATCGAGCAATCAGGATAAGTACATTGATGCTGGTTTCCATTGCGCCATAACCAAACCCTTTAATGAGATCACGCTATACAATACAATAGCTCCAATTTTGGGTCTCTCCACTGTAAAAAACAAGGTAATACATAGTGCCGATAGAACAGAAGGTTATAGCATTGCCGAGATCAGACGCTTTTCTGGCGACGACGACCAGTCAACCTGTGAGATTCTACAGTCGTTTATCGACAACTCTATGGCCAATGTGAAGTACCTAAATATGTTTGTTGAGCAGAAAAACTGGAAGGGTATTGGCGAGGTTGCTCACCGTATGAAGTCCGCATTTAGGCAGCTCAAGGTTGATGGTTTAGGGCAAATGCTCGAAGAGCTAGAGAATGTCGAGCCTAGCAAAGTTGATGATCAATGGTTACAAACTACTGTTGCCGAGGTGTTATTGGAGGTAAAAAAAGTGCAAACCCTGCTGCGTCGCGATATAAATAGCATGAAAGAGAAAGCCACATAGCTTCTTGGCCAGTATCTCCACATGGCCTATTCTGGGGAGAAAAGATTTAATGGCGCCACCCACCCTAAACCATTTTATAGTTACAAGGCCAACAACAGTTTAAAACTTTTGCGTATCTTTTGCGTAAAAATAGCCGTTAACCTAACCCAAACACCCCATGAGCCGTTTATCCTCATCAAAAGAGTTCTCATTTGTTAGAGGCTTGCTACCCCAGGAGGAGATGCTAGAGGTAAGCAGACAGAGCAAGAAGCTTGTTATTGGTATACCTAAGGACAGTGATGAGACAGAAAGCAGAATACCATTAACCCCTGAGGCAGTTGAGCTGCTGGTGAACTGGGGGCATGAGATTATCATTGAGTCTGAGGCCGGAAAGCTGGCCAACTACACTGACCATGATTACAGCGAGAAGGGAGCGCAAATTGTTAAAACTAGCCAGGAGGTTTTTATGGCGCAGATTGTGCTTAAGATTTCCCCCTTACTTCCTGCCGAGATAGATATGCTCACCGAGAGCCAAGTGGTGATGTCGTCGCTGCACCTAACCCCCGAGGTGGGTCAGCAAATTAAAGGGCTGATGAAAAAGAAAACCACCGCGATAGCCTACGAAAGCATCCGCGACAACGATGGTGCTTACCCTGTGGTAAGAGCAATGAGTTCTATCGCCGGGAGCACATCCATACTGGTGGCGGCTGAGTACCTCAGCAATGTAAACGAGGGTAAAGGCGTTATGCTGGGAGGTGTTTCCGGAATTACTCCTACCGAGGTGGTCATTTTTGGGGCTGGCACTGCTGGAGAGTTTGCTGCCCGAGCAGCATTGGGGCTAGGGGCAAGCGTTAAAATATTCGACGACTCCATTAAGCGGCTCATGGAGCTGCAGGATATCTTGGGACAACGCTTGTACACATCAATTTTTCATAAGCAGGTGCTTGAGCGTGTGCTTAAAACTGCCGACGTGGTCATTGGAGCAATTATACCAGAGGAGACCAAGGGCCGTATGATGATAACGGACGACCAGGTTAAGCTTATGAAGAAAGGGTCGGTAATTGTAGATTTAAGCATTGATAAGGGGGGATGTTTCGAAACCTCTGAGGTTAGGCGCCACACCGATCCCGCTTTCGTAAAGCATGGCGTAATACACTACTGCGTACCCAATATTACGGCGCGGGTAGCGCGTACTTCATCCATCGCATTGAGCAACGTGTTTACCCCGCTACTGGCCGACATTGCCGATACAGGTGGAATTAAGCAGCACCTAAAGGACGACTCTGGTTTGCGGCATGGGGTATACATTTACAACGGAATCCTTACCAATAGCTACTTGGGTGGACTTTACAATATTCCCTCAAGAGACATCAACCTGCTAATGGCAGCCTTTTAGCTGGGCTACTGCGAAACAAAAAGATAGGTTATACTACCCCCTTGGCGTTGCGGCGCGCCACTCGATACGGTGAATACGCTTCGGCGGGCAGCCTCGATGGCAGCCTGATTCATGCAATCGTCTATTACAGAGTTGGCGGGGTCAATGCTAGCCCTCGATACTGTTCCGTCGCGCTGCACCTCAATATCAACAACAACCTTTCCTCCGCTCTCACATTTGTACGAAGGTACGGGTAATCGTATGGCTCTTCGGTTCTCTAAGAAGTAGCTAATAACCGATGGTCCTTTGTACTGCGTTTCGTCGGCTGTTATATTTTTATCCTCTACATTTGGTATACTTATAGCCTCTTCGGACTGCGCCTCCTCCCATAGCTGCCTGTTTTGCTCCATCTGCTCTCTAATGCGCTGAGCCTCTTGGTACAGCTCATCAGCATCAATGTTTTTCTCGTCGGTTAGGCCTGGGTTTAAGTCTTCCTTTGTGGCATCCACAGCAATATTCCGTATGGCCTCATATTCTTGCATTGGATCAAGGGCATCGTCGGGTAGGAGGGGTTGCTCAAGCTCCGGTTCGCGCTCGGGGGCAAGTTCGTACTCTCCATCAAAATCAACCAATACCATAGTCTCGTGCAGGTATGGGCGGCTCTTGAGTTCGAAAACGAAGAAGAGAATGGTTAGCAACAGGTTTAGAGCAACGGTACCAAGTATACCCACCTTGTGCCTTTCCCAAAAATAAAAAAAACGATGGGCAACCACATCGAGCCACATTTCGAAACGAGTAAACTTGTCCGAGAAGCTTTTCATTTGTTTTGCAATAGATGGCAAAAATACTAAACCTTAGGGGAATTCCATTAGCAATTTGATACATCGATGGGCTAAAGCGAAAAAAGCCCCGTATTCACGGGGCCAATCATAGCTTATGTGGGGGGCTACTGGTAGCTCTTTACAATTTGTTCGGTGAAGCTATCGATGGTTTTCGAGTCGGTTGCCCCATAAAAATCGTAGTAGTACTCAATAAGATATTTCTTTATTTCGTCGTCGCCCATTCGCTGACGCTTGAGGATTGGGATTATGGTGTGGAACTCTTTTAGCAGCTCATCCTTATCGACAAAAACAAGGGTAAAGCGGGTAATCTCGTTCCCACGCTTGGTGGTGTTTTCGTATTCGTAAACAGCCAGGTTCGAAATTTCGTTACCATCAATTGATCCAGCGCTGCTGGTGAAAAGCTTATCCTTTTCGAGGATAAGGGTGTGCTGGTCATGGCCAACTTTTTTCGAAACAGGCTTATCATCTACACGGTAGTAGAACACGATGAACTTATCATCGGATAGTGGGTACTTCTGGTTGTTAAGCGGAACATTAACGGCATCGCCTATTACCGAGAACTTGTCGTTTCCGAAGTACTGCCTGAGGTCTGATATTTCCTGCTGACCGGGATCGAAACGGGCAAGCATGAGGTTGCGCATTTTAGTGGGTACGGCGGCATCCTTCACGGTTGAGGTTAGCATCTGAGGGTCGCCATCGATAAGGTTATCGTGAATTTTGATTTGAAATCGGCCCATCTCATCGCTTATGGCGATGGCGTAGCTCTCAAGGCTTTCGAACAGTAAAAACTCATCGGGGGTAAGAACATCCCCGGCAGCCACCCCTTTGCCCGAGCTAAGAATGGTAATCTCTCCACTTACTCGTGTAACGTGGTAAGCCTCCTGTGCCTGGGTGCTGAATGCAAGGAGTGCTATCAGCGCGAATGCTAAGCTTATTGGTTTCATATTTTTAAGGATTTGGATTTCAAATTTCAACATTAACATACAACTCTTGTACCAAAAGTATTAAATCTTACTGATTAAGAATAGTATTCCTTTTGATTTTTGGGAGAGACTCAAGAATTAATGTGTAGGAGTCATCAATCCAACCTTTTATAATGCTTGGCTTAACCGATCCATCGATTTTTACGGTGTTCCAGTGTTTTTTGTTCAAATGGTGACCAGGGGTTACGCAGGGGTAGAGTTCTCTTAGCTCAATGGCCTTATCGGGGTCGCACTTAAGCCCAATTGCCAAGGGTTTGTCAAGGCTTAGCAGGGCAAACATTTTGCCACCAACCTTAAAAACAAGCGTTACATCGTCGAAAGGAAAACTTTCGACAGCGCCCTTTAGGGATATGCAGTAGTTTCTAACTTCTTCTACATTCATACGTTGTTTCTATGCAAGTGGGTAAAAGGCATCGGGGATATGCTCAAGATCAAATCCTTTACCGTTATAAACTAGGCTAATAATATCGAACTGTACCTCAAAGTTGTAATTGTACTTTTGTACATAGGCATCGGCGGCCTCCACCATATTCTTTTGCTTACGAAACTTTACAGCATCCTTGGGCTCCTCCCAGTAGCTGTTGGTTCGGGTTTTAACCTCAAAAACAATGAGGGTATTGCTTTTTAGCGCTACAATGTCCAGCTCCTTTTTACCGTACCGCCAGTTGGTGTGAAGGATTTTATACCCGTTGGCCCTTACGTACTCCTGTGCAAATGCCTCGCCCTGTTCACCCAGGGTATAGTGCTTCGATTTGTTTTCACCAGTTACCATTTATCAGCATTTATGATTACGCCTTAGCCAAAGGTAAAGATTTTTGAAATGCAAAAGAGCATTTCAAAACATACTTGAGTTGAGGTGTATTTATCTGCTGCTATGGCTTGCTAGGCCTGTTAAGCTTAAATCGTAACCTCAAGGTTCCATCGCTGTAGCTATGCGATGTGATGAAGAACTGGCCTATTTGGCTTGTGTTTTCAACGTGAGGGCCAATGCAAGCACAGGCATCGAACTGGTCAACCCTTACAACCCTTAGGCGTTCGGGGGCGTTGTCGGGTAGTTTCGATAGGTCGAGAAATTGCGAAGCTTCGTCTTTTAGTATTTCCTCGTCGGTTACTGGTAGGTTTAAGGCAATTACATCGTTTACCGATTTTTCAATCTCTTGAATCTGCTCGTTTGTTGGCTCGTAAGGGATGTGGTAGTCGCACTTCGATTTTTTACGTTCGATATGGCTATTCACTGAGCGCGAGCAGCCAAACATTCTTACCATGGTTTGATTCAGAATGTGCTCGGCGGTATGCATCTGTGGGTCGTAATTTTTTTCGCTCATCTCCCTTCGGCAAAATGTTTCTCCAAAGATAGAAAACCCTTCAGTTTTAACCCAAATTTGTCATTAGCGTTTTTTTGAACAATTCATTTTATGATGCCGCCGTAGGTGGCGCATAACGATTGAAAAAGTCTTTCATACAATTTTAGCACCCAGGTCTTACTGCCCAAGGCAGGCAGGTTGTAGAGAGCGCAATAAGTTACCTTCATTATTGCACCCACTCTGGCCTGTCTGCTCTCAGGCAGGCTCTACGAGGATACCGTCAAATTTAAAAATGCAAAACTTAAACAGTTTCTTAGTGCCTATATTAGCCCCTATTAAAACCGAGCAGAAAAATTGCTAAATTTTTGGCGTTTATATCAACCTACATGCCACTAGGTGTAATTATCACATAACCACCGTTTAGTGTTGGTATGTGGTTGTCGTATAATTGTTCGCATTCGTGCAATTTTAGATTCAATTTGCACACTTTTTTTCAATACTTTTGCTGACCATAAAATCCACAGCCATGCAGTCAATTAGAGAGATCTACAAAATAGGATATGGGCCTTCGAGTAGCCATACCATTGGACCCGTTAGAGCAGCAGCTATGTTCGCTCAAAAGCATCCCCATGCGCATAAGTTTAGAGTTACTCTTTACGGGAGCCTTTCGCTAACGGGTAAAGGACACCATACCGACCATGCATTGCAAAAGGAGTTTATGCCCAACGATTTGGAGATTGTATGGAATGATTCGCAGGAGTTACCATTACACCCCAACGGTATGGTTTTCGAGGCACTCTCGGAGGATGGCGATGCAGTAATAGATAGCTGGGAAGTATATAGCATAGGTGGTGGCGATTTACGCGATGCAACCGGAATACTTAATAGTAACAAGATATATAGCCATAATAAGATGGCCGATATTCTGAAGTGGTGTAAGCGTGAGGGAAAATCGCTTTGGGAGTTTGTTGAGGATAATGAGGGACCCGAAATTTGGCCTTTTCTGCATGACGTTTGGCTCACCATGAGGGAGACCATTCAGCGGGGTATTGATAATGAGGGAGTGCTACCTAGTCCCATAAAGCTGGCCCGAAGGGCATCATCGCATTACACAAAAGCACTCGGTTCGCACGGAACGATTAAAAGCATAGGGTTACTTTTTGCCTTTGCATTGGCCGTGTCGGAGGAGAATGCTTCTGGTGGAAGAATTGTTACCTCGCCAACCTGTGGCTCATCGGGGGTATTGCCAGCGGTTCTGTTCTATCTAAGTCGCGATGAGCATCTTACCGAGACCAAGATACTCAGGGGTTTGGCCACAGCAGGTTTAATTGCTAACCTGGTAAAGACCAATGCATCAATTTCAGGAGCCGAGGTTGGCTGTCAGGGTGAGATTGGCACAGCATGCGCTATGGCCTCTGGTGCAATGGCTCAAATACTGGGTGGTTCACCAACCCAAATAGAGTATGCAGCGGAGATGGGAATGGAGCATAACCTGGGCTTAACCTGCGATCCTGTATTGGGTTACGTGCAAATACCCTGCATTGAGCGCAATGCCATAGCGGCAACAAAGGCCTATTCGTGTGCGGTTTACGCGTTATCATCAGATGGCGGCCATAAGATTTCATTCGACAAGGCGGTTAGCACCATGGCCGAAACGGGACGCGACATTCAGGTTGCCTATCGCGAAACGGGTATGGGGGGGCTAGCAAAAAGTTGGGAACCCTTTAGCGAGAAAAAATAGCTAACTATTTTAGTTCAACAATAAAGCAGTCGGGGTAAAGCTCGGCTGCTTTACTTTTAAATGCATCGGCTTCATGGCGCGAGTTGAACTCACCAACCATTAGTCGGTAAATCTTGTCGCCGTTTACCTCAGCAACCTGTACCCTAACGTCTTTCTTCAGCGAAGATTTCAGGTCATCGGCTATGCGAAGCAGGTTTACCAGCTCCTTGTAGCTGCCTATTTGAACCGAGAAACCGCTTGGCCTTTGGCGCGTTACCTTAAGTTCGTAAAGCTCAATAGCAGAATCATCCATAGGTGAACTGATCACTGCTTTGGGGGTAGGATCACTAGGCTTAGCTGCTGGTTCTACCCTTTCGGGTTGTTTTGCCGTTTGTATCGGCTTACTTGCTGGTGGAGTACTTTCAACTGGTTTTTGGGGGGTGGGTGTTGTTTGAACTTTGCTTGGCTGCTGAGCCATTGCCATTACCTTGCCCTCCTCATCTATTACCTCAATTCGAACATCGGCAAGGCCTTTATCGACAAACCCCAACTTTTCGGCTGCCGATCGGCTAAGGTCAATAATTCGGTTGGCCACAAATGGGCCTCTATCATTTACCCTAACCACAACCGTTTGGTTATTTTCCATATTGGTAACTTTTACCAAAGTACCAAAAGGAAGGGTGAGGTGTGCGCAGGTGTTACGCGAGTGGCTGTAGCGCTCGCCCGATGCGGTGGTTCGTCCTTCAAATTTGTCGGCGTAGAAGGATGCTTTTCCCTCCTGAACATATCCAGTTTGAGCCCAAAGAGAGGTGGATATAAACGAGGTCATGGTGAGAAGAAATAGTAAGTTTCGCATGGCTACCTATATTTGGTTAATACCGTTTGTAATATCTCGATTATCTTCAAAAATAGCAATTTCTTTTTTAGAGTTTGAAAGATTAATCATGAAGCTTAATGAGCTGTTAATGGCCCAGGCCGGCGACCGTGATGGGTTGCCGGAGTAGTTGTAGTAGTACAAATCGCCCAATCCATACAAATACCTTACATCAAGCTGAATGGTACCCCAGCTAAAGTCGTAGCCCAGCCCAACACCTCCCTTCAATCCGTAATTGAAGTAATTGTCACGCAATATGTTAAGCTTGTATTTCGAAAGTTCAATTTGACTCAGGTCAGCATTCTGCCCCGCTTTTGAATGAGTTATAATCGATGCGCAGAAACCAATGTTGATGTGACCAAAAAAGTTATTTCTAGCTGCACGTATCTGAAAAAATAGCGGCATTTCAACAAAAGAGTTTACCCTTTTGTAGTAGTAAGAGGAATCGACAAACGAAAGGTAACCTCGCTGTGTATAGTTTAGCTCACCCTGAAAGCCAACGTGCTCTAAATCGAAGTGCTTAAGTATTAGTCCTATGTCTATCAGAGGGCTAGTAAGGGGTCTTGTGTCCTGTTCGGGGGTGAAGGTGATACCAGAGATGCTGTGACCACCCCTAACCCCTAGCAAGAGTTGCCCGTAGCTATGCAGGGAGCCTATGGTAAGTAGTACAACTATGGTTAGGGCTACGTTTGTTTTCATATAAAATTGATGATATATCTATGTTGGTTTACTTTATCTCTTCGGACTTGGAGATTTTCTCCTCAACCGATTGTACTTTCGCCTCAATTCTACCCAGTTCACCCTTTCGGATGTCGAGGTTAAGGGTAACGTAAACCCTATCGCAGTCGTTTTCCAGCTCCTTGTAGGCATCCTCAATAACGGCTAGGGCTTCTTTCAGGGTGTTGGTTTCAACTATTGTGCCCATCGCGGTAAGTTGACTTTGGTATCCTTTAGAGCGAACGCTCTTCACTATCCGGGATACGTAGGGGCTGATGCTCGTGCTCTTCCTGGTTGGGAACATCGCGAAGTTCATCACTACTGACATGATTATTGCTTTTTAGGTTAAAGTTTAGCTCGTACTCCCAGTTGGCCCTTACCTGTATCTCCTTGTTCTCATTTTGGTCTTGGTAAATGAATACCGTTTCGGGCTGTTGGTTTTTCAGGTACCACCCTGTATCCCACTGCCCATTCCTATTGGAGTCAAGTATAAAGCGTATAAAATATTTTCCGGGCTTAATGTAGCTAAAGGCTATCTCGCCATCTTCATCCACTACTTTTTGGGTTACAACGCTCTCTTTATCCGACAGGAGTTCAACCAGAACGTTGGGGGTAACCCCTGTAAGCGCTAGCTTTACTACTCCAAACTGCTCGGGGTTGGCACCCTTAAAGTTGTACTTTAGGGTGTCGTTTGTGGCACCATCAAGGTTGGTAAATGCATTGGGCAGTATGGTAAGCTCGTAGCTTTTATTATTTTCCCATTGATGATTAATGTAGTAGCACCTAGGGTCAAGGGAATCGGGTGTAAAGTTGAGCAAGGGAATTGCTATGCTATCACTTTGGTTGAAAAGCGAAATTTGGGTGGTATCAACCGTTAGTAGAGGCATTCCGAATGAGAAGCGAATCTTTTCTACGGGGGTAAGGCTAGCACCTCTTCCCACCGATGCGTTTACCGATAGTTTTTTAACCTCTGGTTTCTGCTCTTCCTTCGTTTCTTCCTCTCCTCGTCTGGGTCGGCGAGCGGTTTGAGGCCGATCTTGGTAAAACATCCTAAGCGTATCGTGGGTTTGCACCAGATTCATGAGCGAGTCGGTTTTTTGATACGAGGCAATTACCACCAGGGTATCAACAATGCTGAGTTCGTTGTTGGTTATCCAAAAGTCAATGGAATCGCGAGCCGCACTACGACCCTTAACAAACCAAGGCTCTATTGTATCAACCTCAACATTAAGTGGTCTCACCTCAATATCACCAACAATGGGCCGTGAGAAACCCATTTTGAGCCTACGCCTCTGGGGTCGGCCATAATCGGTTAGGCTAAGCATCTGGTTTTGCTCCTCAAATAGGTAGAGAGTAGCTAGGCTATCGGAGTTTATCGTCATTTGTGAGGGCCTTTTTAGCATTGATGTGTCGATGGGGTAATCGAGGAAAGCGATCTCCTCCGACACTTGATCGAACTTGTAGTTCGAGTTGCCATCGGCAAGGGCAAATATCTTGTAGTTACCAAACTTTAGGTTGCTTAGGAAGAATTGCCCCTCGGCATTGGTCTTGGTTACGTAGCGGGGGCGTTCTTTCATTGGGATTGAGTCCTCGAAGCGGGTGTACAGCATTACGAACACCCCCTCGCGAGGTTTAAGGGTGTATGCATCCAGCACTTTTCCTGCAAAGCGCAGCGAGTCGATAATGGGGCCAGTGGAGAAGGCAAACTCAAAGTTCTCGAGCTTGTTGCCCTCGTTGTTGTCCACAATGGCATCGGCAAAGTAAAGGGTGTAGGTGGTGCTGTCGTCCAGCGCCTCCTCAAAGGTAATCTCTATGCTTTTCCCTCGAATTCTGAACGAAGGTAGCTGTTCCTGAGGTGGTGAAAGCACCAACTTTTCGCTAATCTTTTCAAGCTTGATGTACTCATCAAAGGTTAGGGTTATCCTGTCGTGCGTAACGTTGGTGGCGTACATTGGTGGAACGCTTCGCAGCAGTACGGGCGGGATGGTATCTTTGGGTCCACCCGTTGGAGCCACCTGTATGGCGCACTGGGGGAATAGAAGGCTTAGCATAAAAGCCAATGGAATGAGGTAAACTAGTCGTTTCAATGTTGATGGTTTAAATTTCCGAAGCAAATTTACAAATCTTTGGGCAGACCTTTATGGCCGTGGGTGTTATTAACGGTAAATAATGTTAATACGAAGCTATTGAGTCAGCTTACAGCCTTTGGATGCAGGAAATATTTTGCAATCTTTGCATAATCATTTCGGCGCTTCGGTATTCGTAGCTGGAGTTTCAATTTGATTATGCCGAAATTCAAAAGAATGCGTATGATACTTGAAATTTTCCTGCTGATTTTAGGCTTGGTGCTGCTGATTTATGGTGCCGATAAGCTGGTTGAGGGGGCATCGTCGGTGGCGGCCAAGCTCGGAGTTTCGGCGTTCATCATTGGCCTTACCGTGGTGGCCTTTGGCACATCTATGCCCGAGATGGTGGTGAACATCATCGCATCGTTCAGCGGGAATAGCGGCTTGGCCATTGGCAATGTTATTGGTAGCAACACCATCAATATACTTGTTGTGGTGGGCATAACAGCCATAGTAAGGCCCTTAACGGTATTGGGTTCAACCATCAGAATTGAGATTCCGTATAGCTTACTGGCGGCCGTAGTGCTATTCTTTTTGGCCAACGACATGCTGATTGATGGGGCCGAGGCCTCAATCCTGTCGCGTGTAGATGGTCTGATACTGGTTACTTTCCTCGGCCTGTTTCTTTACTACACATACTATTCTGCAAAGTCCGATAAGTACGCCCCCGTTGCTCAGGTGAAGGATCGTAAAAACTATATCTCGATACTGATGATTGTGGGAGGTATTCTGGGCCTCTACTTTGGAGGCAAACTTATTGTAGATTCCGCCACTGAAATAGCACGCTCACTGGGTGTTTCCGATGCCATAATAGGGCTTACCGTGGTGGCTGTTGGCACCTCGTTGCCCGAGTTGGTAACCTCGGTGGTGGCGGCCTACAAGGGCAATGCCGATATTGCCATTGGCAACGTGTTGGGGTCAAACATATTCAATATCTTTATGGTATTGGGAATATCGAGCCTAATTCGTCCACTACCTTTCTATCCAGCTGCAAATATCGATATTGTGGTGGCTGGTTTGGCTAGCATCCTGCTATTTGCCTTTGCGCTTTTTGGCAAAGGGCAAAAAATATCGAGAATAGAGGGTAGCGTGTTCGTGATAATTTACTTGGTATACCTAGTTTACCTAGTGATAAGCGCTTAGATGTTGGGTTGTGTGTCTGGTTGCCCAAAACAAGATGTAATATAATATTTTGTTAGATGCCAAATAGAGAGCCAAATAAGGAATCGAATATTGCCATACACTGGGTCGACAACCTGGTTGGAACCCCTGGACGGTTTGGGTTTAATATGCTGCTAACTATGGTGGGCGGTACGCTCTACAGCTTTGGTGTTTTACCATCGATGTATATGCTGGTGGTATTTGGTGTGGTGTCGCCCCTCCTTTTCACCTTTTGCCTATACTCACTAATACCTATGCTGGGCAATTCGGACGATAGTCCATTCCCTCAAATTTTCCGTTCGAGGGGAAGCAGAGCGTTGGTAATGCTTTTGGATATGGTAATTATTGTGGTGCTGGCCTTGCTTATCCATATCGATGTTATCGATTACCTTTTTGTCCGACTACTGCAAACAGTTATCTTCCCAGCCCTTATGCTTTTTATGCTTAGGATGCTGAACGTGGGTATAAGGCAGAACGACGAGTAATGCCGTTGGTTGATTACCCCTAAGCCACCACATTCTGTGGTTTCCCTTCGAGCCAGCGCCTAATGTTATCCATCACAATTTTTGAGCGGAGCGCTATGGCCTCATGGGTGGCAAACCCAATGTGAGGCAGGAGCAGCGTATTGGTTGCTGTTAGAAGTGGATGCTCGGCTTGTAGTGGTGGCTCGTATTCGTATATATCAATGGCCGCACCTGCAATAATTTTCTGGTACAGGGCATCCACAAGCGCCTTGGTGTTTACCACCTTTGCTCTTGCCGTATTGATAAGGACTGACTCGGGCTTCATCATCTCCAGCTCTCGAATCCCGATAAGGTTTTCGGTTTGGGGGGTGAGCGGTAGATGCAGCGACAGGATATCGGCGGTGCGGATCACCTCATGAAAGGGTAAAAATGTAACGTTAGGGATATTCTTTTCGGTTCGTGACCAAGCCACCACCTTGCAGCCGAAGGAGTTGGCCAGCTGGGCAACGCGTTGCCCAATGGCTCCCGCACCCAGAATGCCAAAGGTTTTGCCAGCCAGCTCCCGCCCTAGAAATCCATTGCGCCCACCCAAGCTACGAGTAACTGCATCGGCTGGGGTAATCTTCCTGAAGAGGTCGATGGCCATGCCTATGGTTAGCTCGGCAACGGCCTGCGTGCTGTAGCCAGCTGCGTTGGATATGGCTATTCCTCGCTGCCTACATACTTCCTGCGCAATATGATCGACCCCTGTAAACGCCACCGAGATATACCTTAGGTTTTTGGCAGCATTTATGGTCGTTGCGGAAACAGGCAGGTTGCTAACCACAAGCACCTTAGCATCGACTATTCGTTGGATTAGCTCATCGTTATCCTTGGGAACATCGTTGTAAAACGTAACGGAGTTTCCCTGCTGCTCTATCTCGGAGGTAAAGGCATTCATATCATCATCGGTAAGGCCTATGGGCTCTGCAAAAACTATTTTTATCATTGTATGTTGATTTTTTTATCGGATCCACAAAATTAGCATTTATAGCCGAAAGCACACCCGAATAGCCATCGAAAGCCTTTTGCCAGTCAATGTTGGTAAACATTTGTATTTTTGTCAACCTTTAAACCTATTGCTTGTTTTAGTTAGAGTTAAAAATCAGAATAAATCCCAATAGCTATGCTTTGCATTAAAGACTCGCACACCGATCCATATTTCAACATTGCTGCCGATGAGTACGCGCTAAAGTACCTGGAAGACGATTGCTTCATGCTGTGGCGCAACGAGCCATCAATAATTGTTGGTAAGCATCAGAATACCCTGGCCGAAATTAATGTTGATTACGTTATGAAGAACAACATAAAGGTTGTTAGGCGAATATCGGGCGGTGGAGCGGTTTTTCATGATCTGGGTAATCTGAACTTTACCTTTGTTAAGAACGCCGGCGAGGATGCCCAGGGCGATTTTCGCAAGTTTACCCAGCCAATTCTGGATGTTTTGCAGAGCATGGGCATAAATGCCAAGTTCGAAGGGCGTAACGACCTTACCATCGATGGAAAAAAATTCTCGGGCAATGCCGAGAGCATCTGGAAGAACAGGGTGCTACACCACGGAACGCTGCTTTTCTCGGCCGTTATGACCGACCTGTCGGCTGCGCTAAAGGTAAACCCGCTCAAATTTCAGGACAAGGCGGTTAAATCGGTGAGATCGCGGGTTACCAATATCAGCGAGCACCTAACCGAAAAAATGGATGTGCTGGAGTTCCGCGACAGGATTATGAAGCACATCATGGAGATGTATCCAGACTCGAAGGAGTACGAGTATACCCGCGAGGATATTGCAGGTATTGAGAGGTTACGCGACGAAAAGTTCTCGCAGTGGGACTGGAATTTTGGCGACTCGCCAAAGTACGATTTCGAGAAGTTAATCCGTACCGAGGGCGGTAGCATTGAGTTTCATATCAATGTATCGAAAGGCGTAATAAAAGACATCAGGATTTTTGGCGATTTTTTCCACAAGCACGATATCGATGAGGTGCAAAAATCGCTTGTAGGCATAAAGCATGAGCGCGAAGCCATTTTGCAAACCCTATCGCAGTTCGATTTTAACAACTATTTCAAGAACATTAAGGTTGAGGAGTTTGTTGGGGGGATGTTCTAGAAATCTGTATCAATAAAGCATCATTTTTCAGTACACAAATCATTTGCCTCATCCAGAACCTTGATAATTTTTGGCTTCTTGATTCCTATATCCTCCAAAACCTTAGGGTTGCTAACTATTTGGCGGCAAAGCACAACGCCTTTGTCCATTAGTTGCTGTTTTTCTCTCTTGTTGAGTTCGGTTAGGGCGGTGATGGGGAACATACGGTACTGTTCTATCATATCCTTTAGGCTGTGACCCTTGGGGTAGTCCCAGCTTACCAGATGTAGCCCCGAGCACTTTCCAAAATCCATAGCGTCGGTGGTGAATCGGGTGTTGGTAACAATCCAGCCATAAAATGTGTAGCCATTATACTCGGGCAGCTGCTTGCGCTTGGCCTCAATATCGTTTACCCGCGAGCGGATGTATAGCGGAACCTGCACATTGGCGTGCTTATCCTGCGTGTTGTAGAACTTGCACTCCACAAGGTATTGCGTGTGATTTTGCGAGGCTACTACATCTACCTCATGCTGCACGCATTGCCCTTGTACTAGCTGGCCAACCTTAGTTTCAAAACCTTGAATCTCGAATATTTGCCCCACAAAATGCTCAAACGGGTAACCTGTTGGGCCCAGCTCCATGAGCGCATTTTTAAGGCTGTACCTAGCGGCAAAGCTACTATGCTTTTTGCGGAGTAGGGTAAATGCCTTAGCATAAATCTTCTTGGTGCTTACCCCCTCGGTGAGCCACTTTTCCACCTCGGCCACAATATCGGCAATTAGCTTCTCGTTGGCACCAGCGCGCTTAAGTGATTCCGTAAGCTTCTCGCTCTGAAAAGCTTCCTTCTCACCGGTGGCCTTTGTGATTTGTATGGTATTGCTCATATCAAGCGGTGTAATTATGTGAAAAGTTTTTCGATGCACTCCCCAGCAGGGATGTTTAAATGATGAGCTAAGATACCCAATTTTCTCGCTCCCTCAACGTGCTGTTGGGTATCGTCAATAAAAAGAGTTTCGCTTGGGTTAAGGTTATTCTCCCTTAGGATGATTTCAAAGGCCTCGGCATCGGGCTTGCGCATATGTATTAGGTGCGAGTAGTATTCCTTATCGAAGTAAACCGATAGATTTTCGACTCCAAAGGTTTTGTGCAAAACCTTGTTGTACTCATCAATATGTATGGCGTTGGTATTGCTAAGCAGAAAGGTTTTGTAATGATTTTTAACCGACCGCAGCACCTCAAGCCTTTGCGGAGGGAAATCGAGCAGCATGGCGTTCCACGCATCGTCAATTTGCCTATCGGTAAGCGCTAGACCGCTTAGCTGGCGGAGCCCATCGCGAAACTGAGCTGGGGTAATCAAACCCTTGTCCAGCTGATTGAACAGCCCAACCTGTTGGGCCTGGGTGAACATCGATTCAAAATCTTTAATCCCCAGGTTTTTATAGGCATCGATGGTTAGGTGGTAATCAATATTAAGGATAACGCCACCCAGGTCGAAGATGATATTCTTGATGTTTTGGTTGGCAAATGGGGCAAAAATGGGTTTCGACATAAAAAAAGTAATGTTAGGGTTGCAAAATTCGGATACAAATATGTACTTTTGCAATCCAATAAAAAAACCTTTTAAGGTTTTTGTCGGGGTCCATAGCCTGTCTGCTCGGTTGCCTCGCAACAAGCAGACTCAGCTGCCTGCCTGCTGGCAGGCAGGGTTAGAGCACCTGACTCATAATCAGAGGTTAAAAAATAAAGTAGTTCTAAGAAATATTAATTTCCCGATAAGGGCCCATAGCTCAGCTGGTTAGAGCACCTGACTCATAATCAGGGGGTCGCTGGTTCAAGCCCAGCTGGGCCCACTTAAAAATCAAGCACTTACGAACATTTCGTAAGTGCTTTTTTATTTTGATACAAACATTCTACAAACCAACCAAGTTATTGCCTCGCCACCTTTGCTACTGCGAGTATCCTCACGCGTGGTTACGAAGGCTTAAGGAAAGCCATCCACCGATTTTGGCTCCCCAATGGAGGTTGTTAAAACATTTGGAAACAAGAATCCCCGTTTAAATGCAGTTAATGAATAGGAACAAGAACTTTAAAGAACTGCCTAGACCAAAGCAATTGTCCACCTTGACGACTTACCATTTGGTAACTTACCATTTGGTAATGTGATGAAAATTTGCTATTATTGTTGAAAATATGCTGGATGAAAACGCCATTTACATTTGGGAAAATCGCTTTAGATAGGGATTTTACCGATAGGGAAAAGGAAACGATTCGCTTGGTTCAGAACTTTACCTCTCTAACCCATACCATCCTTATCTCTCCCCGCAGGTGGGGGAAATCATCGCTGGTAACAAAAGCCTCGAAGATAGCCTTGGATAAAAACAAGAAATTGCGATTCTGCTTTATTGATCTGAATAACGTAAGAACCGAGGAGCAGTTCTACGAGTATTTTGCAACTGAAATCTTAAAGGTTTCATCAACAAAATTTGAAAGCATTGTTGATTCAGCAAAACAGG
>Ga0265295_1002393_pt1 | contig 29908 bp, 17 predicted proteins | sample Munlansysbiofilm_FD_192503 | JGI IMG/M metagenome (GOLD analysis project Ga0265295, IMG submission 192503) | Leachate microbial communities from a municipal landfill in Southern Ontario, Canada - Methane capture system biofilm | ecosystem: Engineered > Solid waste > Landfill > Unclassified ... | reverse complement strand
CGTTAGGAACTTTTTTGTGGGTCACATAACCGCACACCTGACAAACGTGGTAAGCGTTAACTTTGTCCTTAATCACGTCCATCATTGCCCGCTCATAGAGCTTGGCATGATAGCTTTCTGCGTCCCGGGCAAAAGTGAACACTTTGGCCGCGGCGGTTTCGTCTTCTTCTAAGGCGTCTTTGATAAAGTCCGGGTAAATATTTTCACTGACGGTTTTTTCGCTTTGGAAAGATTTTTCCAGGTTGGTATCCGTATCTTTGACAATGAGGTCTTTAATCAATCCTAGCTGAAGGGTGGCATGGATGCGCTCTGCATCGGCAATGGCCCGAAACAGCATCTTTGTTTTTTCTTAACAAAATAATGAGCGGATCTGGATCTCATGTTTATCCAGATCACTATAATTCCTTTACAAACAGCACTATGTCAGGATCTCAAACTCGCTGCATAACCTTAGCGTTATGTTGTTTAAAGACTATATGTTTCATTCCCTACAACAAAACCTATTTTTGATACAACATGATTAGAATGATAGCAAGGATCTTGGAATTAAAATTCAAGCTCATTGGAGTTAATCCATTCCATCCCTAAAAGCTTTGCCGCATTAAGATGTATTTTTCAATGCACCTGAAACGACATCGTTTGAGAAATAATGCCAGGCTTCTAGTTTACGATGGTCTATTGAACGTTGTTTCCAGGAAGGGAAAATGCATATAGGGATGGATTATTATGAGCATAGATCATGGCCAGAATGGCATCGTCACATGATTTATGTGATGTTTGCGCAACATTATCTTTTTCGTGTCAGGGAACGGTTAAGAAATTGGTTTAAACTGTTTTGCCAATTCATTCGTTGACAAGTGTGGGGGCCTTAATTATAGTGAAAATTTCACTTGAAACGCAATTACAAGGCGTATCAAAGTCATAGAATCATAGAAAAAAGTAAATAACAATCGTTCAAAGTTTAAAGATCCAAGTGTCGCTGTAGTGATAGGAGTTCATGAACACCACCCATAAAAAAAAGAAAATCGGCATTGTCACCGGTGGCGGTGACTGCCCCGGACTGAATGCGGTCATCCGGGCCATTGTCAAAGCCGCTGTCCTGCAGGGATGGGAAAGTATCGGAATCCAGGGCGGCTATGGCGGGCTGCTGACTCCCATGAAAACCCGGCCCCTGTCCGTCACGGATATGGACGGCCTGCTGGTCCGGGGCGGCACGATTTTAGGCACGGCCAGCAGCGGTCCGTTTTCCGCCAAAACCGGTCAGGGGACAGTCCGCCGGATCGAGTCCAAGATTATGGCCCAGGCAAAGGCCAATTTCGACCGTCTGGACCTGTCTGCCCTGGTGGTTATCGGCGGGGACGGGACCCTGACCGTTGCATTGCAGATGCATGAAGCGGGATGGCCTGTGGTGGGGGTTCCCAAAACCATTGACAATGATCTGGATGCAACGCTCATGACATTCGGATTTGACACAGCGGTTTCCTGTGCCGTGGATGCATTGGATCGGCTTCACAGCACGGCCCAGAGCCATGACCGGGTCATGGTTTTAGAAGTCATGGGCCGGCATGCCGGCTGGATCGCAGCACAGGCCGGACTGGCCGGCGGTGCTGACGTCATTCTCATTCCTGAAATTTTGTTTAATTACGATGCGGTGTGCCGAAAAATAAAAGCCCGTGAGGCCGAGGGAAAACAGTTCACCCTCGTCATTGTGGCGGAAGGTGCCAGGCCAGCTGGCCAGGATTTGATTTCCAGCTCATCAGACAGCACGGACCGGGAAATCCGTCTGGGGGGTATCGGGGAGCAGGTGGCCAAAGAAATCCAGTCCAGAACCAAAAAGGAATCCCGATGCGTGGTGTTGGGCCATTTACAGCGGGGCGGCATACCCACGCAATTTGATCGTCAATTGTGCACCCGGTTCGGGGTTTATGCGGTTCAGATGATTGCCAGAAACCAGTTTGGCATGATGGCTGCCTTGACCGGTACGGGAATTGCGCCGGTCCTGCTGGCCGATGCCGTGGACCAGATCCGCATCGTTCCCAGGGAAGGAGAGCTGGTCATGACTGCCCGGGCCCTGGGTATCAGTTTCGGAGACGATTACGTGGCCTGTACCCTTTAAGACTTATGGAACGATCCAGATGGCAATATCTGATGCATGACTGATAATCTGCCGGGACACGGAGCCCATGAAAAAGGCTTTGTTGATTCCCCGCCGGCCGATGACCAGGGTATTGAATTTGTTTTTTTCTGCAAAGGCCACCACGTCCTGCCCGATACGCCGGGAGCCTTGCAGGGTGTGGATATCAACCTGATCCTTTGACAGCCCCATCTGTTTAAACTTATCCAATGCCTGGGGGTAGAATCCCGGGGTCAAGTCAAGAATGACACATGGTTTTTCATTTGCCGCAAATGACAGATTATCGCAGTCTGCTGTACACTGACGTTACTCGTGCCCGCAAGACAGCGATTGTGCTCGGCGACCGCTGGGGCATCCGCAATTGTGCCAAGAAATGTCAGGTGGATGACGGTTCAGGAACGCCTTGGTAAATCAGTTCCAATGGCGGCCGCACCTTTTTTGGGGTGGTACCCAGTCTGGCTATGATTCGCGGACAGGTCCGTGATTATTTCTCGTGGCTGCACACTGATATTTCCAATTTCACCGTTTACTTCAATCTGAAAACATATACCATTCAAGCGGTTGATTAATCGGGTCGTTTATAGCCGTCTTTTACAGCCTGCTCCATGGCCGACAGTTCTTCATCGGTCAGGAAATCAAAGTGAGCTGACCTCTTCCTTGCGGAAAGGCTGCCGTTATTCTGCAGACACAGTTGGATAAACAGATCAATCAGGCGGTCAGGCATATCAATGATGTTCTGTATCGCCGTCTTGGTATTATCGTAGCTGGCCAGAAAGCTGAGTTCTTCCACAAGCTCTTCTTCGATCGTTTTGGTTACAAACTCGTACAAGGCTTCTGACTGAGCGGTCATATCCATATACTGATACCAGCATGCGGTATCGTTCTCGACGGTCATTTGCCCCATTTCATCCAGCCGATAATCGATGAGTTGCAACAAGGGTCTGGAGAAAGCTTCCAGTGACGCATCATAGTCCGCCGGATTTTTGAGCATGACAGCTGAAACCGGGAACATCAGCCCGCGTGGCACCAGTTCCTGCAGGGACAGAATGTTATGTATCAGAAACCGATGGATTCGTCCGTTTCCATCCTCAAACGGATGCAGGAATATAAAGCCATATGCGATGGTCGCCGCATGAATGACCGGGGATACATTTCCCGCTTTCATCCGCTTATGGGAGTCGATCAATCCCTCCATTAGGCTTTGTAGATCATCAGGTTTTGGACAAATGAAATGTATGATTTCCTTCTGATAGGCAACCGTCTGTCCGACATAATTTTGACTCACCCGATAGTCACTGTCTTTGAAACGTGGATCAACGATGCGGTTCTGCAGCTTTATCAATCTTTCCTTTTCACAGAAGTCTTCCTTTTCAGCAAGCTCCAGCGATGTGATGAATTTTTCAGTTCTGGAGGCGTTGGGCTTGATGTGTTCAATTTCAAAAGATGACTTCGTTTCCTTGTTGTAGAGGTAGCTCAGTGCCCGGCGAAGCAGTTCCGGTGGATATGCGGTGACGATATCCTCGCACCTTTTGCGCTGGTCGGATGAATCTAGTTTGGCAAGCTTTTCGGTTCGTCTGACGACAGGGCAAAATGATTTGGGACCAAGGAGGTTGTCCACAATGCGGTGGCGTGAAGATTTCTCTCCGTTCTGAACGGTGTAATAATCTTTGGTTTCCAATGCATCGACATAATTTCCGGAAGTCAGGTCATCGACGGGCAGTTGCTTTTCGGTCAGAAACTCATAGAAAAACCAGATCCTCCGAGTATACTTTCCGGTAGGTTTTGATCTGATGTATTCGGTGAGCTCATCCTGAGAAACCTTTTCGAAGATGCGAGTCAGCAAGCCCAGGTTGGTCCCGTCATATTTCAGCGCGAATTCAAGATGATCACCGACTTTTTCCCCGGGCCAGTACCTTATAGGGTATATGTCTTCTATTGTTCCATCCTGAACCTTCGATCTGTGAGTTCCTGATGAGGACACAAACGAGGTATGCCAATGGGGCATGCCTGTCAGTCCAATCATATCAAGCAGATATGCGTAGCCTGCCGGGCGAGATTCCAAAACGTTTATATCCATGCGGTCTCCTCGTAAAACTGTTATTTTGTTCATAATATAGTTAAAATATGGCAGCAGGTCAATAAAACGATTACAAATCGATCATTCTCTGATAAAATGATTACAAATGAACGACCGGCATTTAGAAATTGGTATCTGGCCGGTAAAACTGTTACACCGATGGTAAAATGATTAAAAACCGGCATCTGTCTGGTAAAATCGTTACAAAGGCCGCCGGTGTAGAAAGACCTTGCTACAATGTAGAATGTCCAAAGAGCACTTTATTTTTCTACACTTTCTACAAAAATATTGTTCAACGGTGATACAGCACAGTCGGATACCTATCACTCCAAATGGGACGCCCGGGTCAATGAGCTGGGCAATCCACTCGGTGGTCGGCGGCCATGTCAGGCATATCGGCGCACCCTCCTGTTATGGTCCTTGGAAGATGGAAGACCTGCGGGGACGTAAATTAAAGGTAGTCAACGATGCCTCCCTGACCAATGTGCCATCCCACCTGCGGGCGGAGCTGGTGAGTCCGGTACTGACCTATGGTTCGAGGCGACCCCCTGCATGCCGGAAAGATTAAAGCTTACCTGCAGTTTTGCTTGGCATCGCCGCCAAGGCACTCAACGGCAGAGCCGCATCCAGCCGTAAGCGGGACTTCGATCCGCAAAGCGCCAAGTATGACTTCCGCGTCTTTTTGCTCCGCCTCGCCCTGATCGGGGATGAGTTTAAAACAGCCCGATTACACCTGACGATCCGCTGGCCGATACCCGAACACAGAATACCATCCAGTTGTCTGAAAACTCCATGACCCGCCCGGAAAGCTACTGGGATCTGGTCCACGGAGAGCTGATGACCTTCGCCAATCCCGGCTTCGACCTGCCGCCCATTGATTGGCTGGAGACATTCAACCTTGAAGGTTGCAGCATCTACCAGAGGGTTAGCGGTTAAAAGCCAAGATTGCCTGAACGTCTGCTGGACATACTATGGCCTTGATCATATCCTACAGGGCTGTGTCCGCCTCTTCAGTGGGTACTGGGACGGCAAAAAATAGGCTAAACTCGGTTAAATCCAGAAAGAAAGCTTGATTTTTTATATTACATCTATATATCTTTTACCCTGTTTAACTTAATGTGGTCGGATTGTGCCTATATGGTGTATGGTCTGGTTCAACAACTTGACGAGCCGTTTGAGCGGCCCTCAAAAAATGATGGAGTCAAAAATGGAAGACAGATGGTTGTCCGTAGATGAAATCGGAAATTATCTCGGGATCAAACGAGATACCGTCTATAAGTGGATAAGCAAGAAAAACATGCCTGCCCATAAAATCGGCCGTCTCTGGAAATTCAAGAAAGATGAGGTAGATACCTGGGTTCGTGACGGAAAAGCAAGAGATTTCAAAGAGGGTGAATATAAGTGAAACAATCTGTGGGAATAATTGATAATAAATCTCTGGGGAAGGTTGTTTTTGAACTGAAAAAAAATATCTCATCCGGATGTTCTATTTCCGTGGTTTCGGCTCTGTTTTCTCTTTATGCGTATGATGAGCTGAAAAAGGAGCTTTCAAAAATTGACAAATTCAGACTCCTTGTGCCAAATTTCAATGATGAAGGGATTTTCTTGAGAAATCTGCCAGGAAATCACTTAGACCGTCGCCTTCGAAATCGCCTTAAAGGTACCCACATTGCCCGGAAGTGCTCCGAATGGCTGAAACAGAAATGTGAAGTCCGCCAGTTGCCATCATCGGTTCACCAGAATCTTATTCATCTGGCTCATGCCAATAACGGTGAACACCTTGCTATTGTGGGTAGTTCGTCTTTCACCACCGACGGTTTGGGTATTGTTCCATCAGAAGCCCATCACATGAATACCTGCTTCCGCAGTTCTAACGAAGCTCATTCACTAATCAAGTGGTTTGATGAGCTGTGGGATTCGGGAAGAAAAAGTGACGACTTTGGGGACATTTTACAAGAAGCCCTCGCTCTCATCTACTCAGACAAGACTCCTCAGCAAATCTACTTCCTGACGCTCTTCAATATCTTCAGAGATTTTATTGGTGAACTGGATGAAGATAAAATCATTAAAACCCAGACCGGAATTAAAAGCACGCAAGTCTGGCAGAAGCTTTACAAATTTCAGCGTGACGGTGTGCTGGGTGCCATCGATAAAATTGAACGCTATAACGGTTGCATCATCGCAGACAGCGTAGGGCTGGGTAAAACCTTCGAAGCGTTGGCAATCATTAAATACTATGAACTGCGCAATGATAGAGTTCTGGTTTTATGCCCTAAAAAGCTGCGGGAAAACTGGACGCTTTATACGGTAAACGACAAACGAAACATCATGGCCTCGGACAGGTTCAATTACGATGTATTGAATCATACCGATCTAACGCGATTGCGTGGCATGTCAGGGGAGATCAATCTGGAAACCCTGAATTGGGGTAACTACGACATGATCGTCATCGATGAGTCGCACAACTTTAGAAACAGCCCGGCCCGCAAGGATGATTCTCTGACCCGTTACTCCAAATTGATGAATGACATCATCAAGGCAGGCGTAAAAACAAAAGTTCTTATGCTTTCCGCGACTCCTGTAAACAACCGGATGAACGACCTGAAAAACCAAGTGGCGTTTATTGTTGAAGCTAAAGATGAGGCGCTAAAGTCAAATGGAATTGTCAGCATTGAGCAGACGCTTAAAATGGCTCAAACGCGTTTTAACGCATGGTTGACTCTGGATGGAAGCCAAAGGACCACAGAATCGCTGCTGGAGACCCTAAACTTTGATTATTTTAAACTCTTAGATCTCCTGACGATTGCACGTTCCAGGAAGCATATCGAAAAATATTATGATATGTCCGAAATTGGAAAATTTCCTGAGAGGCTCAGACCCGTTAATATCAAGACGGATATCGATATAGAGGGACGTTTCCCGGCACTTGAAAGCATCAATAGAGACATACGGATGCTTAATTTGAGCGCCTATGCACCTTTGAAATATGTTCTGCCGCACAAGGCCGAAGAATATAGCCGCAAGTATGATCGAAAGGTAGCTGGCGGTTCAGTATTCAGACAGGTTGACCGTGAGCAGAGTTTGATTCATCTGATGCGAGTTAACCTTTTCAAACGTATGGAAAGTTCCATAAATTCTTTTAAGATGACGCTGGAGAAGCTTCTTGGTGAAGTAAACGGCCTGATCCAGAAAATTGCTGACCAAGATAATATTGCGGCTGTCGAAGAGTTTGATATTGAAGAAATTGAAATTGAAGATGACGCTTTTTCTTCTTTTGTTGTCGGCAAAAAAGTCAAAGTCCTCATTCAGGATATGGACAAGGTTCGCTGGAAGCAAGAGCTCGAGGAGGACCGGGAGATTCTGGAAAAGCTCATTTCATCTGCTCAGGCAGTTAAAGCCCCGCAAGATGAAAAACTGCGACGGTTGAAGGAACTGATACAGCACAAGGTGACCAACCCGATTAATCCGGGAAATAAAAAAATCATCATTTTCACAGCATTTGCGGACACCGCAAAATATCTATATGAACATACTGCAAAATGGGCGCATAGAGAGCTTGGGGTTTATTCCGCACTGGTGACCGGCTCGGGTGAAAACAAGACTGAGATGCCGGGCATACGAAAAGATCTGGCGGCCATCATCACCTCCTTTTCTCCTATTTCAAAAGAGCGGGATAAAATTGATTCTGCTCTGACCGCTGAGATTGACCTGCTGATTGCCACAGACTGCATTTCAGAGGGACAAAACCTGCAGGATTGCGATTATCTGATCAACTATGACATCCACTGGAATCCGGTTCGTATCATTCAGCGCTTCGGGCGTGTTGATCGATTGGGCTCCAAGAACGACAAAATCCAGCTGGTGAATTTCTGGCCCAACATGGAGTTGGATGAATACATCAATCTTGAGGCCCGTGTCTCCGGACGAATGGTCCTGCTTGATATTTCAGCGACAGGTGAAGAAAATGTAATTGAGTTTACCGATTCCGGCAAGATGAACGACCTCAAATACCGTCGAAAGCAGCTTGAAAAACTGCAGAACGAAGTTGTGGATATTGATGATATTGAGGGCGGTATATCCATCACTGACCTCACCTTGAACGATTTTCGCATGGACCTCATCGATTACATAAAAGAGCATGAAAACTGGCTTTTACAGATACCACCGGGATCTTTTGCTGTTGCCACTATTGACGACTCATTAAAGGGCGAGCTGTCTCCGGGAGTAATTTTCTGCCTTAAAAATGAAGGAGCACAAACCGTTTCAGACACAACCTACGCACTGTCTCCCTACTATTTAATCTATGTATCAAACGACGGTTCGGTCACTTTGCAGTTCACCCAGACAAAAAAGATTCTGGACCTGCTGAAAAAGATGAGCATCCATGGAAAATCCATTGACGATGGAGCCGCCACCCGGCTTTCCAGTTTGACACGCAACGGTTCCGATATGTCGCAATACCGCAACCTGCTGTCAAAAGCGGTGCAGGCTCTGACCGGTGCGGCAGAAGAACGTGGCGTAGAAAGTCTCTTCTCTCCCGGCGGAACCGTCATTAGTAAAAACAGCTTTAAGGGCATGGATGACTTTGAAGTGGTATCGTATTTGATTCTTCTAGACCACGAACCACACGAAAGGCACGAAAAGGGATTAACTACGGATGAGCACGAATAGACACAAATATTTCTTAACCACAGAACACACGGAAAACACTGAAAAAGAAAATAGTAATCCTGTGTGTTCCGTGGTTGAACAAACTGAACTCAGGAGAGTTAATCATGGATAACTTTCGTGATTTTAGTGTTTTTCGTGGTTTGAATATCGGGTTTCCTGAAGCAGGTTACCTGCATAAGAGAGTTCCCAAAAAGCAATTTCTCGAAAGTGGCGAACTTGTTGCCGGTGATAAAAAGTTGTTTCGGGAAAACGTGAAAAACGTTTATTGGGAATATACCCTGAAATCCTCAACCTGTCCGGTTCTGCCCTTCAGGGATAATGAGCGGGAGTATCTTGAGGTAGCAGTTTTGCAGGTCAAAATGAACTCCCATAAAGGCCACAAGCGAATTGCCGAGATTATCCACCGAATCATTCCATATCCGCTGATGATTGGTTTTTATATAGGTGGAACCACAGAACATACGGAAAACATGGAAAAAGAAAATATCAATTCTGTGTCTTCTGTGTATTCCGTAGTTAATAAATCCTTAATTGCACTGAGCATCGCTCCCAAACGGTTCAGTCAGGCGGAACATGGGGCCTTTGTGGCTGAACGGTTTTTTACCACCGGCTGGATGAATTGTGACGGGCTGAACGAGCGGGAAGCCGCCTTTATCCACTCACTCGCATGGAGCAATATGCCGCTTCAGAACTATGGGTCCTTATACAATGCCTGGACAGATCGGTTCACAGGATATGAGTGCTCTGTATTTTCTGGGACATTTGCTACCGGCAAAGCGGGAGATCGGCTCGAGCGGTTGACGCACTGCCGGGAAATTGAATCTAAAATATCCGAGCTGTGCGGTCAGCTGAAAAAAGCGGCTTTCAACCGGCAGGTAGAGCTGAATGTACAGGTCAAGAAATTAGAGCAGGAACTCAAGCAACTGGTGGAAAATCTATGAGACCACAGAACACACGGAATACACAGAAAGATTTTTTGTTTAGGGACGAGAGCTACTTGATTCGTGGTGCCGTCTTTGAAGTGTACCGTGAAATGGGATGTGGTTTTCTTGAGGCAGTTTATCAAGAGTGTTTGGAGAAAGAACTGCGCAAGCAGAATATTCCGTTTGTCTCACAACCTGAGCTTGAGTTTTTTTATAAACAGGAAAAACTTCAACTGAAATACAAGCCAGATTTGATTTGCTATGACAATATTATTGTCGAACTCAAAGCGGTAAAAGAGACTTGCGACGAACATCGTGCTCAGTTGCACAATTACTTGAAAGCAACCGGGCTTCATCTTGGGTTTTTAATAAACTTCGGTCATTACCCGAAAGCAACAATCGAGAGGATAGTAAAATGAATACTTACCCTTCTGTGTTTTCGGTGTATTCCGTGGTTACAAATAGAGAGGTTTAATCATGGAAAAAATGGATGGTAAAACAATGGATATCGTAGCCGAAAACGTTGGCAAGCTGAAGGAGCTGTTTCCGGAAGCGTTTACAGAGGATGGAACCACAGAACACACGGAATACACAGAAAAGAAAAAAATAGATTTTGAGGTGTTGAAAGAGCTTTTGGGTGAGTATGTGACGGATAAAGATGAACGCTACAGCTTTACATGGAACGGTAAAAGCAAAGCCCGGATGATTGCCCAGACACCCAGCACTGGCACGCTGCGCCCCTGCAAGGAAGAGTCGGTAGATTGGGATACCACGCAGAATATTTTTATTGAAGGCGATAACCTTGAAGTGCTCAAGCTCCTGCAGAAGAGTTATCACAAAAAGGTGAAGATGATCTATATCGATCCGCCATATAACACCGGCAAGGATTTTGTTTATAAAGACAACTTCAAGGACAACATCAAAAACTATAAAGAGATCACCGGCCAGGTGGATGGCGAAGGTCGTAACCTCTCAAATAACCCGGAAACCAGTGGGCGTTATCATACCGATTGGTTGAATATGATGTATCCGCGTTTGAAGCTTGCTCGGAACTTGCTCAAGGACGATGGGGTGATTTTTATAAGCATTGATGATAACGAAGTGACCAACCTCCGCAAAATTTGTGATGAGATTTATGGAGAAGAAAGTTTTGTAACCACAATTCATTTACAAATGAGTTCTGTCCAAGGACAGAAAGTTAAAGTGGCAAAAGAAGGTAATATTGTAAAAAATGCAGAATATCTCTTGGTTTATTCGAAATCAGGAAAGAAGGCTATTGCAAAGAATGTTTTGTATGAAGCATCACCTTACGATACCCATTACTCACTTTATATCGAAAAAGCAAATGTTGGTTATACAGAAAGACCACTAAGCTCCGTTTTAATTGAAAACATTACAGCAAAAGAGTTACTAGAATCTGTAGGTTTATTTAATGGGAAAAAAATTACAAATAATAATATAGCTAAAGCATATGACACGAATTTAGACTTCAGAAATCTAATTCATGAGATGGCGGGGGAAATAGTGAGTGATGATAAAACTTCGTCTCTAAACTTGCCTGATAATCTTAAGTTAGAACCGGGAAAGGTCATTGAATATGTAAGTCAAGATAGAACCTATTTATTAACTAAAAATAGTAATGACAACGTTAGACAGCGCATGAGGTTGAGCGAGAAGATTAACCAAGCAAATGATTTTCGAGAAACTTATGGTTGTACAACTATAAGAGGTGATTGGTGGCCTGAATTTTATAAAGATATGGGGAATGTTAGCAAAGAAGGAAATATAGTGTTTGCCAATGGTAAAAAACCCATTCGTCTAATTCAACAAATAGCATACATGGTTGGAATAAATGATGATGATATCGTATTAGACTTTTTTGCGGGTTCTGCTACAACGGCTCATTCTTTGTTTCTGTTAAATAAAAAATATAACTCTAAATCTCGTTTCGTATTAATTCAGCTTCCCGAAATCCTTGAAAAGAATAAAACCGAACATAAACAAGGATATAGTTTTTGTATAGAAAACAACTTAAAGCCCTATGTGTCTGAAATCAGCAAAGAACGCATCCGCCGGGCTGCCGCAAAGATCAAAGAAGAAAATCCTGAATACGATGGTGATCTTGGCTTCAAAGTATTCAAACTCGACTCCACCAATATCAAACCGTGGGAAGTCGACTTTGATATGACGGAGCGCACCCTCGAAGACTTTATTTCCAACATCAAAACCGACCGTCGTGAGGAAGATGTCCTCTATGAAATCCTGCTCAAATACGGTCTGGACCTGACCCTGCCTATTACCGAGCGCACCATTGCCGGTCAAAAGGTATTCGATATCGGCATGGGGGCGCTCATCATCTGTCTTGCAGATGCCATCTCTCTCGACGTGGTCGAAGGCATTGCCAAGCTGAAGGAAGAGCTAAAACCGGAAATCATGCGGGTGGTATTCAAGGACTCCGGTTTCAAAGATGATGTGGTGAAAACCAATGCGGTTCAGATTCTTAGGTCAGCTGGCATTGTCGATGTACGGAGCTTGTGATTATGAACCACGAAAAACACGAAAAGACACGAAGAAAGAAGCCGACAACCACGGAACACACAGAAAACACGGAAGTAGGAAAGATTATTCCGGCCGGCGGAGAGGTGTTGATCTATAAAACGGATGACGGGCAGGCACGAGTGGATGTCCGTCTGGTTAACGAGTCTTTATGGATGACACAGAGTGATATGGCTCTGTTGTTTCAGTGTTCAGCGGACAACATCTCACTTCACCTGAAAAATATTTATGATGAGGGTGAATTGAGTTTGGAAGCAACTGCCGAGGAATTCTCGGTAGTTCGGAAAGAAGGCAGTCGGGCGGTGCGACGCAAGATGCTCTTCTACAATCTGGATGCGGTTATATCCGTTGGTTACCGGGTAAAAAGCCTTATTGCTACCCGCTTCCGCATCTGGGCAACGGAGCGCCTCAAGGAATATATCATCAAAGGCTTCGTCATGGATGACGAGCGTCTGAAAAATCCACCAGTTGCTGGCTCGGAAGTGCCTGACTATTTTGATGAAATGCTGGAACGAATTCGGGATATCCGAGCCAGTGAACGGCGTATGTATCTTCGAGTGCGGGAAATTTTCAAGTTGGCCGCCGATTACGAACCGACGTTAAAGGAGACCACCACATTTTTCAGCATCATTCAGAACAAACTTCATTACGCCGTTACAGGTCTTACGGCTGCGGAATTGATCCAGCAACGAGCCAATCATCAGTTGCCTAATATGGGGCTAACCTCTTGGAATAGTGAAGTTGTTCGCAAGACCGATGTCGCAACGGCGAAGAATTATCTTAATGAGGATGAGATAGACGGACTGAACCTTATTGTAGGTATGTGGCTTGATTATGCGGAACGGCAAGCAAAACAACGGCAACAAGTATTTATGAAAGACTGGCAGGAAAGATTGAACGCGTTTTTAGAGTTCAATGATTATAACATACTGCAAAATGCCGGTACTATTTCAAAAAAACAAGCTGATAACTATGCCCGTCATGAATATGAAAAATTTGAATCCCAAAGACGTGCTTATATTGAAAGCCAGGCTGAAGAAGAATACATAAAAGACTTGGAACAGGCCGCCAAACAGCTTCCTTCCAACAATAAAGGAGGCAAACATGAATAATCAACTTTCGTGTATTTTGTGCCTTTCGTGGTTGCAAAATATCCTTTCTGTGTTTTCCGTGTCTTCTGTGGTTAAAACAGGAGGTACACAATGAAAATTCAATTTGATCCGAATCTGGACTTTCAGAAACAGGCCATAGAATCCGTAGCCGATGTATTTGAAGGACAGGAAATCTGTCAGACCAATTTTACCGTGGCTCCACTACAGTACATTCCTGATGAGCTTTTTCCTGAAATGGAAAACAAACTGGGTATCGGCAACCGTTTGAAACTGTTGGATGAAGACATCCATAAAAACATCCGTAAAATTCAGTTGAAAAATGGCCTGGCTCCTTCTGAAAAAATGGATTCCATGGATTTTACCGTGGAGATGGAGACCGGGACCGGAAAGACCTACGTCTATCTGCGCTCGATCTTTGAAATGAACAGACTCTATGGCTTCACCAAGTTCATTATTGTGGTGCCCTCTATCGCCATTAAGGAAGGGGTGTATAAGTCGCTGCAAATCACGGCGGACCATTTTCGTGAGCTTTATGGAAATGTCAATTTCGACTATTTTGTCTATGACTCCAGCAAACTTTCCAATGTAAGAAATTTTGCCACCAGTCCAGATGTCCAGATCATGGTGATCAATATTGATGCCTTCAGAAAGAGCTTTACAGATCCCAAAAAAGAAAACAAGGCGAACATTATTCACCGACTTCATGACCGGATGACCGGAGCCAAGCCGATTGAATATATACAGGAAACCAACCCCATAGTTATTATTGATGAGCCCCAGAGTGTTGCCACCACTGAAAAAAGCAAAGAGGCTATTCGCTCACTCAATCCGCTCTGCACGCTGCGTTACTCTGCTACTCATATCGATAAGCATCACATGCTCTACAAGCTGGACTCGGTTGATGCCTATGAGCAGAAGCTGGTTAAACAGATTGAAGTTGCCGGGGTTGAAGTCAAAGACGGCCATAATAAAGCCTATATAAAGCTCCTGAGCGTTAACAATAAGAAGAGCCCGATCACTGCCAAGATCGAAATCGATTGCCGTATGACAAACGGCAACATCAAGAGAAAGACCGTAGTGGCCACAAGCGGCGCGGATCTTCTGGATGCCAAATACAGCGGGGGTCGTGACATTTATGATGGATACATCGTTGAGGATATCTACTGCGAAAAAGGCAACGAATACATCAGCTTCACCAGTAAGCCGGAAATTTTAAAACTGGGTCAGGCCATTGGCGAAGTTGACCCGGACGAATACAAGCTCCTGCAGATCCGCAAGACCATCGAAGAGCATCTGGATAAAGAGATGCGCCTGCGTCCTCAGGGCATCAAGGTACTCAGTCTGTTTTTTATCGACAGAGTGGCCAACTACCGTTGGTACGACGAGGATGGTAATCCGCAAAAGGGCAAATTCGCACTGATGTTTGAAGAGGAGTATGCCCGGGCGATCCGCAAACCTAAATACAACACTCTCTTTGAAGGTGCGGATCTGGATACCGTCGCTGCCGGTGTGCATAACGGTTATTTTGCCGTTGATAAAAAGAAAGACTCTTCAGGCAAGGAAATGCTGAAGGATGCTTCCGGTAATACCGCTGCAGATGAGAGCGCCTATAACCTCATCATGAAGGAGAAGGAGAAACTCCTCAGTTTTGACTCAAAACTGAAGTTTATCTTTTCCCATTCCGCCTTGAAAGAAGGCTGGGACAATCCCAACGTCTTCCAGATCTGTACCCTCAACGAAACCAATTCGGTTATCAAAAAACGGCAGGAAATTGGTCGTGGTCTTCGAATCTGTGTCAATCAGGATGGCGAGCGGGTTCATGGATTTGAGGTCAACACGCTTACCGTCATGGCAAATGAATCCTATGAAAAGTTTGCCGAGCAGTTGCAACGCGAGATCGAGCAGGAAGAAGGCATCAAGTTTGGAGTGGTCGAAGAGCACCTGTTTGCCAACATTGTTGTTCCGGTTGATGATTACACCAATGAATACCTTGGTGTTGAAGCCTCCAAAGCGCTATGGAGCCACCTTAAAACTGCCGGATTCATTGATGCCAAAGGAAAAGTCCAGGACTCTTTAAAAACGGCGTTGAAAAGCGGTGAACTTGAATTGCCGGAGGAGTTCAAAGCGCATACACCTCAAATCGCTGCGGTACTGAAAAAAGTGTCCGGAAATCTCAATATCAAAAACCGAGATGATAAGAAAAAGGTATTGCTGAACAAGGCCGTATTTTTGAGCGAGGAATTCAAGCAACTCTGGGATCGGATCAAGTATCGAACCACCTTCAGAGTGGATTTTGATGTGGCTGCACTTACTGCAAAATGCGCTGAAGAGATCAAAGCGAATCTTCAGGTGGGCAAAGCCAGGTTTATTTACCGCAAGGCCAAGACCGAAATCGACCGGGGTGGTGTTCATGCCCAGCAGGTTCAGGAAACAGCCAGTGTTTATGAATCAAGGTCTTTTAAACTACCGGATTTGATCACCTATCTCCAGAATGAAACCAACCTGACCCGTCGAACGATTGTTAAGATCATTAATGACAGCGGTCGTTTGGAGTCATTCAAAAACAACCCGCAAAAATTTATCGAGCAGGTTTCAACCATTATCCAGCACCAGATGCGTCTCTTTGTTGTTGATGGCATCAAGTATCACAAGATTGGCGACGATCAGTTTTATGCGCAGGAGCTTTTCAGTGATAACGAGCTGTTTGGTTATCTACAAAAAAACATGGTCGAAAGCCAGAAGTCGGTCTTTGACCATGTGGTGTACGATTCAGATATAGAACTGGAGTTTGCCACCGCTTTTGAACGAAGTGATGACATAAAACTGTACGCAAAGCTTCCGGACTGGTTCAAGATCGACACCCCACTGGGAACCTATAACCCGGACTGGGCCGTACTGATTGAGGTGGATGGCAAAGAAAAGCTTTACTTTGTTGTTGAGACCAAAAGCACCCTATTCACCGACGCCCTTCGCCCCACTGAAAAAGCCAAAATCGCATGCGGCAAGGAACACTTCAAAGCACTGGGCAATGATGTTGAGTTCGCCGTCACAAATGCATTTGAGGATTTTTCAGGGGATTACGTTTAATTTAGAGGGAGATTTGGCAGATGATTTCATCAACAACAACGGAATGGTTAACACAATGACCAAAGTGGCTGCAAGTCGCTGCAAAACGGTTGCTGGCATCCAGCAACCTGAATGACGCTGCCATTTCTGAGCTTGCCGTGTTGTGTCAGCAGGAAGCCAACAACGAATTCCCTGATATCGACTGCAGTATACCTTCCGGTGCTTTTGATACACATGATTCGGAAGAAATACGTTTATGTTCCATCAGTGAGGTTGCTGGGGTGAACAAACTGGCTCCCCGTAAACCACTTGATTTAGGTAACAGTAATATTGCTGTTGTTTACGGGCAAAATGGCTCTGGTAAATCAGGTTATGTAAGGCTTCTGAAACATATTTGTGGAGCCCGCGACTGTATCCGTGGTCAACTGCACAACAACGTATTTTCAACTGAAGAAGTGGCTCAGAAAGCCAAAATTTCCTTTCTCAAAAGCAGCAGTCCAGCGGAACATGAATGGTCAGGTCAGGGAATCTGCAATGATTTATGTTCCGTTGATATCTTCGATACTTCATTTGGTCGAGTGTTTATGGGGAGCGAAGATGAGGTCAGTTATGAACCTCCGGTCTTGTCCTTTTTCAGCAGACTGATCGATGTTTGTGAGAGGGTTGCTTCCAAGCTTGATGCAGATGCCGGGGCACTTAAATCAAAAATGCCGAGTATTCCCAATTCTCACGTTGGTTCCACCGGGGCGGCTTGGGTTCAAAAACTCAGCGCCAAAACACCGACAGATGAAGTTGAAGCCCACTGCTCTTTCATACCGGAAAATGAAACCGAACTACAAGACCTCCAGAAAAGGATTTCTGAGACATCGCCCGCTGACAAAGCCAAACAATTGAGGAACAAAAAAAGTCATGCTGATGGTATTGTTAATGACGTTCAGGCTTATCTCAGCCAACTGTCTGATGAGAATTGCAAAAGGATCATCGCAGCAAAAAAGAAATCCATTCTGAAAAAGTCAGCTGCCGAAGCAGCGGCAAAAGATGTTTTCAGTGGTGCAAAACTCGAAGGCGTTGGATCTGAGATCTGGAAAGAACTATGGAGTGCTGCACGAAAATATTCCGAAGAACTGGCATATAGCGGACAGGAGTTCCCTCTTGTACAGGATGATTCTGTCTGTGTGTTATGCCATCAGCCCTTATCAGAGGAAGCCAAGCAACGGTTCACATCTTTTGAATCGTACATAAAAGGTGAAACACAAAAACAGGCTACAGATGCAGCCAGAGATGCTAAACAGGCAATTGATGCTCTGCCGGACATCCCCAGCGCCGAGGCGTTAAAAATAAAAATCGACGCTGCGGGCATTGAGAATCAGGACATAATAAAGGCTTTGAATGATACCGTCACCACTCTTCAGAACAGAAAATCAAAAGTACCGTCACTTGATTCAGAAGAAGCTTTGAGCAGCACAAGCCAATCCCCTGAATGGATTAAAGAGATAGGCAAAATTTCACAGGGGTATGAGGGTAGCGCCAAGAAATATGAGGAAGATGCAGCCAAGGACAATCGTGCCGAACTGCAAGGGAAGCTAAAGGACCTGCAGGCAAAGAAATGGCTGGCCGAACAAAAAACAGCAATTCAGGAAGAGGTAAACCGCCTGCAGTTACTCGAACGTCTTCAGGAAGCTAAAAAGAAAACCAACTCCAGAGCCTTATCCACGAAAAAGGGAGAGTTGGCAGAGACGCTTATTACGGATGCTTTTGTTCAGCGGTTTAACGACGAGCTCAACGCCTTAGGGGCGTCTCGACTCAAGGTAAAGCTCATCAAATCCAAGGTTTCAAAAGGTAAGGTCCTCCATACCCTTCAGCTGGATGGGGCCGCCCACAACCTGAATGAAGTTCTAAGTGAAGGCGAGAACCGTATCGTATCAATTGCGGCGTTTCTTGCTGATGTTACAGGCAGAACCTATCCGGCTCCATTTGTATTTGATGATCCTATTTCATCTCTTGATCAAAATTACGAAGAGGCCGTCGTTCAACGTCTATGCGCTATCGCTTCCGAAAGGCAAGTTATCATCTTCACGCATAGATTATCACTTCTGGCAATGGTTCAGGATTATGCCAAAAAGGTTAGCATAAGGCCTGAAATAATCTGTATTCGTGAAGAGCCGTGGGGAACTGGTGAACCGGGAAATACCCCTCTGCAAGCACAGAAACCATTACAAGCCCTCAATAGCCTGATCAACAGCGAGCTACCCAGAGCGAAAAAGTTGTTTAATGAAAGCGGTTTTGATGCTTACAAATCAGAAGCGAAGTCTCTCTGTAGTGAATTTAGAATTCTTCTTGAACGAATGGTGGAGTATGAACTCATGTCGGATGTTGTTCAGCGGTATAGACGGGCAATTAAAACGATGGGAAAAATTGGCAATCTGGCCAAGATATCAGAAGCAGATTGCAAATACTTCGATGATTTGATGACGAAGTATTCAAGATATGAACATTCCCAGCCACTTGAAGCACCAGTTCCACTACCGGAACCAGATGAGCTTGAAACTGACTTTAACGCGTTAAAAAAATGGCAGGCAGAATTTAAAAAGAGACCGTTGAAGCCAGCTCTGCAGGGGGCTCAATGAAAATCCTCCACACATCAGACTGGCATTTAGGCCGCTCCCTTTACGGCCGGAAACGCTATGAGGAATTCTCAGCGTTTCTGGATTGGCTGACGCAGACCATTGAAGATGAAAAAGTCGATGCCCTGCTTGTCGCCGGGGACGTGTTTGATACCAGCACGCCCAGCAACCGAGCGCAGGAGCTCTATTATCGTTTCCTATGCCGGGTTGCTGCATCCTGCTGCCGTCATGTTGTGGTTATTGCCGGGAACCATGATTCGCCGTCATTTCTGAATGCGCCAAAGGAACTGCTGCGGGCGCTGAACGTGTATGTGGTTGGCTCCATATCCGACGCCTTGGATGATGAGGTGATTGTTCTTCACGAAGATGATAAGCCGGAGGCCATTGTCTGCGCTGTGCCTTATTTACGCGATAAAGACATCCGCACGGTCGAGCCGGGAGAAACTATTGACGATAAAAACGCCAAGCTCGTTGAAGGACTGAAAACCCATTACGGGGATGTTTGTGCGATTGCCGAACAGAAACGAGCCGAATTCAAAAGTGCCGGGCATGATGGCATTCCCATTGTTGCCTTGGGACACCTGTTCACGGCAGGCGGAAAAACCGTTGACGGTGATGGTGTTCGGGAGCTTTATGTGGGATCGCTGGCGCATGTCTGTGAGGATGTGTTCCCATCGTCAATCGATTATCTGGCCCTTGGGCATCTGCACGTTCCTCAGGCAGTCGGCAGTGCAGAGCATATACGGTACTGCGGATCACCCATACCGATGGGTTATGGCGAAGCGGCTCAGGAAAAGAAAGTAATCCTTATTGAGTTCAACAGCATCACGCCAAATATTCAGGAGCTCCCAGTACCGTGCTTTCAGCAGATGGTTCGTATCGTGGGATCTTTGGATGATATCCATGCAAAACTGGAAGAGCTGAAAACGGAAGAAAGCTCCGCATGGCTTGAGATCGAATACACCGGCAGCGATATCATCGGTAACCTGCGCGAGATGCTCGACGAGGCTCTGGCTGACTCAACTATGGAAATCAGGCGGATAAAAAACCGGCGAGTCATGGAGCGGGTAATGAGTACGATTGCCGAAGATGAAACCCTTGATGATTTGGATACCAGTGATGTGTTTACCCGCTGCCTGGAAACGTTTGATGTACCGGATGAAGACCGGCAGGAGCTGACATCCTCTTATAACGAAATAATCAAGTCTCTCCATGAAGAAGATGTAAATGCGGAATAGGGAGGCTGATTATGAAGATACTTGAACTCCGATTTAAAAACCTCAACTCCCTCTACGGTGAATGGCTTATTGATTTTGCCGATCCCGAATATGTGTCCAATGGGATATTTGCCCTGACCGGGCCGACTGGTGCGGGCAAATCGACGATTCTTGATGCCATCTGTCTTGCTCTGTATGGTGCCACACCCCGGCTTGGGAAGATCACCAAGAGCGGAAACGAGATTATGTCCCGCCAGACCGGTGAGTGCTATGCCGAGGTTTTGTTTGAATCCCAGGCTGGTCGATTCCGCTGCCACTGGGAACAGCGCCGGGCTAGAAAAAAGGCTGAAGGGAACCTGCAGGATCAGGAACACCAGATTGCGGACGATGCTACGGGCAAGCCCATCGAAACCAAGAAGAGTCTTGTCGGAGCGGTCATTGAAGAAAAAACCGGGATGGACTTTGACCGTTTTACTCGCTCCATTCTGCTGGCACAAGGCGGGTTTGATACTTTCCTGAAAGCTGATGCCGAACAGAAATCCAAGATACTCGAGCAGATCACCGGCACCGAAATTTATTCAGAAATTTCACGGCGTGTTCATGAGCGCCAGCGTGATGAGCGGGAAAAACTCAACATCCTGAATGCCGAAACATCCGGCATTGTGATTCTGGAGCCGGAACAAGAAAAAGAGATTCAGCAGGACCTTGAGGCAAAGCAGAAACAGGAAACCGAGATTGCCGGTAAATCAACCGAAACAGGCAAAGCTATCACATGGCTGACCACTGTTGAGAACCTGAAAAAGGAGATCCTCAGCCTTACGGATGAAGCCGCCAAGCTGAAGACCGATACTGAGGCGTTCAAACCGGAACGATTCAAACTTGAACAGGCCACCAAGGCCGCGTCACTGGACGGAACCTACGCAACGCTCACATCCCTCCGTAAGCAGCAGGCTGACGATCAGACGTCCTTGAAAACGGATGAAGCAGCACTTCCTGAACTTGAAACATCTGCAAACACACAAGCTGAGACTCTCAAAGCTGCCGAACAGCTCACCCTGAAAGCCAAAGAGGAGCTGAAAACGGCAGCCCCGTTGATCCAGAAAATCCGGTCGCTTGATCAAAAGATTGCGGAACAGACAAAGGCTGTATCAGAAGGCGCTGATGCCTGTACCAAGGAAGCCGCAAAGGTTGAGACCGACAAGCAAGCTCGGGTGAAGGAGCTGGAAAAACGGACCGCCGCAGAGAAAACACTGGAGGCCGCAGAGCTGTACCTCAAAGAAAATGCGCGGGATGAATGGTTGATCAGTGGGCTGGCCGGTGTTGAAGAACAATTCGGCAACCTGCTCGCCAAACAACAGGAGATCACGCAGAAAGAAGCCGATCTCAAAAAAGCCGATACGGCCGTAGCAGAAGCCACAAAGAAACTGGAGGAAGCCTCCAAGCAGTGTTCCCTCAAAAAACAGGAGCTGGAATCCGCCAGTAAAAATCTTCAGCAAGGCAAGGATGTCCTGAGCGAATTGTTGGGTGACAAACTGCTCCGGGAATATCGCACTGAGAAGGAAACCCTTCTTCGTGAAATGGCCTATATCAAAAAGATCATGGAGCTTGAAGATCACCGAGCCAAGCTGGAAGACGGCAAACCCTGTCCACTCTGTGGCTCGACGGAGCATCCATTTGCCGAGGGCAATGTTCCGGTTCCCGATGAAATCGAGCAAAAGATAGAATCACTGACCAAGCTGATCGACAAGGCAGACGAACAGGAAGCCGCTATCAAAAAACTGGAACAGGTTGAAACCTCTGCCCGTAACAATTTGAATAATAGCGAGAAGCTGGAAACCGAAGTCGCCAATGACAAGAAGGCCGCAGAAAAAACGCTCACGGAATTGAAAGATGTCCTCACGAAGCTTCGGACTGGCTTTGAGGAAATCAAGCTGGCGGTTTCCAGGAAACTTCAGCCACTGGGTATCACAGAAATTCCGGAATCAGAGGTCGAGTTACTGCTGAAATCCCTCAAATCAAGACTGAAGGCATGGCAGGAACAGGCAAAGCTAAAGACCGATATCGAAAAACAGATTGCCGCCATCGACAGCGAGGTGAAGCGTCTTGATGCCGTGATTGATACGCAGGTCAAGGCTTTGACTGAAAAGCAGGGAAAGCTCGAACAGCAAAAAAAGGACCTGACCGACGGAACAGAAGAGCGAAAGCAATTGTATGGCGACAAAAAGCCTGATGAGGAAGACGGCCGACTGAACAAAGCCATTACCGACGCCGAAAAGGCCGAGAAGAAAGCCAGAAGCCTAAACACCGAGTTGCAACAGAAGCTGACAACGGCGAAGACCCATATTGAAGCCCTGAAGGAGCGCATTGAGCAAAGAACGCCTGAACTGGAAAATGCGGAAACCGACTTTTCAACAGCTCTGACTCCGGCAGGCTTTGCAGATGAGAAATTCTTCCTCGAAGCTAGACTGCCCCATGAAGAACGGGAATCCTTATCCTCCCGGGCAAAGGAACTGGATAATGCGGGGACTGAGCTCAAAGCCAAACAGAAAGACCGGGAGACGCGGCTGTCCACGGAGATCGCCAAAAAGCTCACCGATAAAACGCTTGAGGAGCTGGAGCCGCAGTTCAAAGACTATGAAGAATCCCTCAAAGAATTTCGTGATGCCATTGCCGGTCTCAAACACAAGCTGACTGAAAATACAGCAGCCAAAGAGCGGATAAAGGAAAAGCAGACCGCCATCGAGGCCCAGAAAAAAGAGTGTCATCGCTGGGAGAAGCTGCATGGTCTTATCGGTTCAGCTGACGGGAAAAAGTACCGTAACTTTGCACAGGGCCTGACCTTTGAATTGATGGTTTCCCATGCCAACCGGCAGTTGGAAAAAATGACCGATCGCTATCTGCTGATCCGTGATGAACATCAGCCTTTGGAGCTGAATGTCGTGGATAATTATCAGGCCGGTGAAATCCGGTCGACCAAGAACCTGTCCGGAGGTGAAAGCTTTATCGTCAGCCTGACGCTGGCGCTGGGCCTTTCAAAGATGGCCAGCCGGAAGGTCCGAGTGGACTCCCTGTTCCTCGATGAGGGCTTCGGTACCTTGGATGAAGAAGCACTGGAGACCTCTCTGGATACATTGTCTGGGCTTCAGCAGGACGGCAAGCTGATCGGAATCATTTCCCACGTATCTGCAATGAAAGAAAGAATCAGCACCCAGATAAACATCACACCAGTATCCGGTGGCCGCAGCTCACTGTCCGGCCCGGGTTGTACAAAGGTGGTCAAAAGTGAATAGCAGGGAGAGATACTGATGGCAAAAAGGAGATACCTGACAAAATCCAGATTCAAACTGGCAACCGAATGCCCGACCAAGCTCTTCTACACAGGGAAAAACGAATACGCCAACCAGAACCTCGATGACAGTTTCCTTCTTGCGCTGGCCGATGGTGGCTTTCAGGTGGGCGACCTGGCTAAATGTTATTTCCCCGGTGGTCACGATATCAAAACACTGGATTACGACGAGGCTCTCGCGGAAACCAACAGACTTCTGCAACTGGATCAGGTCATCATTTACGAAGCGGCTATAGCGACCGACAAACTATTCATCCGTGCGGATATTCTGGTTAAAAACGGTAATCGTCTCAGCCTCTATGAGGTGAAAGCCAAGTCCTTTGATCCAGAAGCGGAAGATCCGTTTGCCAATAAAAACGGGACGATCAAATCAGGCTGGAAGTCCTACCTCTACGATGTGGCCTTTCAGAAATATGTGATCAATCAGGCACTGCCTCAATATACCGTCTCCGCCCATCTCATGATGGCCGATAAATCTGCGACCTGTCCCACCGATGGGCTTAACCAGAAGTTTCGGTTGGTGAAGGATGCCAATGACCGCAAGTCGGTTTCTGTATCGGAAACCCTGACCGACGCAGATCTGACACCACCGATTCTCTGCAAGGTGAATGTTGATACCGAATGCGACCAGATTTATGCCGGTACAGATGGCGGCAGTGATCAGGCCCTGAGCTTTACACAGCGGGTTGATCTGTTTGCAGAACACTATGCCTCGGATACCAAAATACCGTCACCTGTATCAACCAACTGCTCCGGCTGCGAGTTCTATACAAAGGATGGCGAGGAGCAGTCCGGCTTGCTGAGCGGAAAGAAAGAATGCTGGAAAGCGAATCTGGGCTGGAAGGACGAGGATTTCAAGAGCCCAACCGTACTCGATGTCTGGAACTTCAGAAAAAAGACCAAGCTGATTGAAGCTGGCTGCATCAAAATGTCTGACCTTTCCGAGGATGATGTGGTCCCTAAGCCGGATAAAAAGCCGGGTATATCCGCAAGTGAACGGCAGTGGCTGCAGATTGAAAAATACCAGACAGACGACAATTCAGTCTGGCTGGATAGGGACACCCTGCAACGTGAAATGAATAGCTGGATGTTTCCGCTCCACTTCATCGACTTTGAAACTACAATGGTGGCCATTCCTTTCAATGCAGGTCGCAGGCCTTATGAGGGGATCGCGTTCCAGTTTTCCCATCATATCGTTCACGAAGATGGCACAGTCGAGCACGCCGGTGAATATCTGAATACGGAACAGGGAGCATTTCCGAACTACGAATTCGTGCGAGCCCTCAAGGCTCAGCTTGAAAATGACAATGGCAGCATCTTCCGATACTCCAACCACGAAAACACATTCCTCAACATGATTTACCGCCAGCTTCAGGCAGATCAGCAGGAAATTGCAGACCGGGGGGAGTTGTGTGAGTTCATCAAGTCTATCACCCAAGCCATTAAGGATTCTGTTGAGCAGTGGACCGGCGAGCGCAACATGGTGGACATGTGGGAGATTGTTAAGCGCTACTATTACGACCCGGCTACCAATGGCTCCAACTCGATCAAACAGGTGCTACCGGCAATCTTGAACAGCTCAACCTTTCTGCAGGATAAATATTCAAAGCCTATTTACGGCGCAACTGATGGAATCCCGAGTCTCAATTTCAAAGACTGGCAGTGGATCAAACTCAAGGACGGGAAAGTTGCCGACCCATACAAAATGCTGCCGAAGATGTTTCAGGATATTTCAGACAAGGACATGCAGATCTTGAGCGATGATGATGAACTACGAGACGGTGCAGCCCTGACCGCTTACGCCCGGATGCAGTTTGAAGAAATGTCGGATTATGAGTGCGAGGAGATCCGAAAGGCTCTGCTCAAATATTGCGAATTGGATACCATGGCAATGGTCATGATTTATGAAGGTTGGAAGGACCTTCTGCAACAGGAACAACAAAACTGAAGGTATAAAAAATGTCAGCTAACTTGATCGAAACAACAGTCAACATCTCAAGCACTGACCTGGCTTACATACTTGAATTCGCTGAAACAGCGGCAAAGAACTTAAGGGATGAGCTTCGCAACGAGCTTGTCGATCTTGATTTGGATGACGAGGCGCTTGACGGAATTGCAGAAATAGCACGAGAGGAAAGAAGTAAACTTGGATAAAGGCAAATAATATGAACGTTCAAGACGCAGCCATACAGATATTGAAGGACGCTGGAAAGCCCCTCCATGCCAAAGAGATCGCCGAGCGAATTATTGAAGCTGGCCTGTGGTCAAGCGATGGCAAAACGCCGGAGGCCACTGTCAGTGCCCGCCTATACTCGGATATCAAAAAGCATGGGAACCAGTCGACCTTCGTGAAGGTTGCGCCTCAGACGTTCTTTCTTCGGGATACTCAGATTGTTGTTATTTGCGACGCAAAGGAACCAGAACCAAGGAACGAGAGTGCCTCGGCCAGCTCGAAAGAGACGTATTCCTTTCTGGATGCCGCAGAAAAGGTTCTGGACCAATTTGGTAATCGGAACTCCATGCATTACCGGGATATTACTGACAAAGCCCTTAATCAGGGATGGCTGAATACTTCTGGTAAAACTCCGGAAGCGACTATGAACGCTCAACTGGTGACAGATCTCAAACGGACAAAAGCCAGCGGTGAGCCCGGCCGATTTGTTCGCACATCACCCGGGTATTACAGCCTCGTCAAGTGGATGGGCACCGGCCTGCCGTATCAAATATCCAAGCACAATCGAGAGATCAGGAAAAAACTGCTGTCACAACTGATGAATCTGAACCCTGCTCAATTTGAGGAACTTGTTGGACAGCTGCTTGCTGAGATGGGTTTTGAAAGTATCGAGGTGACCAAGTACGGAGGCGACGGTGGTATTGATGTCCGTGGCTCGTTGCTGATCAGTGATGTAGTTCGCATTAAAATGGCTGTTCAGGCAAAACGCTGGAAAGGCAATATTCAGAGTCCGACCGTTCAACAGGTACGTGGCAGCCTTGGTGCGCACGAACAGGGCCTAATCATCACCACCAGCGACTTCAGCACCGGAGCCATTAAAGAGGCCAATCAGCCGGATAAAACTCCCGTGGGCCTCATGAACGGCGAGCAGTTGGTCACGCTCCTCATGGAATACAACATAGGTGTCCGCCGCATGTCACACGACCTATTCGAGCTGGAGGAACTGCCGATCAATGAAAAAGATGATGATATAGAAGACAAGGGGCTGAAATGAAAAGCAGACTGAAAAACCTTTACAAATACCTGATTGAAAACAGAAAGCACGAAGTCAAAGGCTGGCATGATGCCTATCGTGAATTTTTCGGTCAGGTCGGGCAAATCCGTGAATGTATTCAAGCTGGGGCAAGCATATCTCAAAGTGATGAGGCTTTTCTTAAACAGCTCCTCTATGAAAAGAGCAATGGGATTGCTTCTCGCGGCCAGTCTGTTTTGAGCAATGAAAACTTCCAGTCATTCATTAAAGATAAGGATTTCATATCCTCACTGGAACAGTTCATTCTTACTCCAACAAAAGATGCCTTCAGAAAATTTGAGGACGCATGGTCAGCCCAAGGCAAGTCCAACAATCCTGTTCTTGTCAATCGTGTGGCTGCAGCCTGCACTCTCGAAGTTTCCACAACAGTTGATTCCGGGAAATTCAATCAGGTATTCAGCTGGCTTATACGTGAAGGAATTATCCCGACATACCCTGCAGAAAAGGATCAGGATTGGTTTTCAAAGAACCTGTTCTTACTGAAAATAATCAAAGATGAGTTTAGTGATGAGCTTCAGGACAAGAAAACTGATGAGTTCTATTTAAGCCAGTTTGTATGGGTGCTGTATGAGAATCTATCCAATCCTTTCAGCCTGAAAAAGCAGATCGTTAAATACGGGGCTCCCGGAACCGGGAAAACTTACCAAGCTCGCCAGCAGACCTCTCTCTTGTTTGATATATGGAAGGAAGAATTTGCTTCGAATAGCAGTCTTACTCATGGAAGCCAGATTGAGCTGGTACAGTTTCACCCTTCTTTCAGTTATGAAGATTTCATGGAGGGTTTACGTCCCGTTTTAGATGGCAATGGAGCAGCCCAGCTGACATTGCAGAACGGTGTTTTTAAAGAATTTTGTCGAAATGCCGGGAAGTGGGAAATTGATGTTTGCAGCCTTGGTCTTGAGCGGGACTGGGAATTAATTACGATTGATGAGCTTCGTCCCCATAGAGAAAAATTATCAGGTGCTCACTGGCAGTACATCTTCGAATTATCAGACTCATCCAAGCTGGTATCTGATGCTGTGCCACCATTCTTCTTCATAATCGATGAAGTTAACCGAGCCGAGTTGTCTCGTGTTTTCGGGGAGCTGATGTATTGCCTGGAATATCGTGGTGTCAAAGGCAGTGTCAAAACCCAGTATGCAAATTTGAATAACGAACACACCGGCATGCTTCAAAGCGATCAAGGATATCTGTTTTTCATTCCAACAAACATCTATTTGATCGGAACGATGAACACCATTGACCGTAGCGTGGAAAGTTTCGACTTTGCTCTTCGCCGCAGATTCCGCTGGGAAGAAGTAACTCCAGATACAGGGCTGTTGAGATACCACCTGAATCAGTTCTGTAAAACATGGGTCCCTCTGGCGGACAACCTTGAACGGCTGAACACCCAGATCGCTAATGAACCTTTGCTGGGCCATGATTATCAAATAGGGCATGCCTATTTGATGAATTTGAAGTATGCGACCAGTGTTACAGTCGCGGAAGTGAGAGAGCGGGTCTGGGATGACTGCATCCGGCCTTTGCTGCAGGAATACCTTAGGGGTACCGGCAAGGAAGCTGAGCTCATCGGTTCATTTGGAAAGGCATTCGGGGTTTAAATCGTGTGGCTATTCGACATCATAAAGGATGGAACTCTGGTCGAGAACCAGTCTTATGCCCGGATGGCCACCTCAAAATCCCCCACCTGAAGATCTGAAAAATCAGGTGTAATCACTGAAAATCAGAAAATTTCGGGCAAACTGCGACAAAACGTTTAAATTCCCATGTATCACTTGATCAATCAATACGTGGGGGCAAAAAAGGATGAACGTTTTGAAACCAGAAAGACGAGCAGCTATGCTCACCCTGCTTAATAAGAATGTGAGCCATCGTGAAATCAGCAGAAATACCGGTATTGACCGAAAGACTATCCGCAAGTACATACGTCAGAATTGTGTTGAATCAGTCCGGATTCCGCCACCGGTGGCCATGTCAAAATCTCCCCTTGGCCATGGTCAGATTCAAAATCCTCCACCCCGGCCACCGGCCTTTACAGAGGCCTCATACCAGATACCGTTCCATGCAAGGTCTGCCTGCGAACCCCATCGACAATGGATTGAGGATCAGGTTCGGCTAGGCAGAAATGCCATGTCCATTTACCAGGATCTGGTGGAACGCTTCAATTTTAATCATAAATACAACAGCGTAAAACGATTTGTTCGCAAGTTGAAACAGAAGTCGCCGAAGCTGTTTGACAGACTTGAATTTTTACCTGGCGAAGAGCCACAGGTAGACTATGGCCAGGGAGCCTTGACCAAGGGGTGTGGCGGCAAAGCTGTGACCTGTTTTTGAACAAAGCCCATACGTTCATTATTATCCAGGGAGTCATTGGCTGAAAAATTGGTTCAAACTGTTTTGCCAATTCATTCGTTGACAAGTGAGGGGGCCTTAATTATAGTTAAAATTTTACTTGAAACGCAATTACAAGGCGTATCAAAGTCATAGAGTCCTAGAAAAAAGCGAACAATAATCGCTTAAAACTTATAAAGATTCAAGTGTCGCTGTAGTGATAGGAGTTCATGAACACCACCCATAAAAAAAAGAAAATTGGCATTGTTACAGGTGGCGGTGACTGCCCCGGACTGAATGCGGTCATCCGGGCCATTGTCAAAGCAGCTGACCTGCAGGGATGGGAAAGCATCGGGATCCAAGGCGGCTATGGCGGGCTGCTGACTCCCATGAAAACCCGGCCCCTGTCCGTCACGGATATGGACGGCCTGCTGGTCCGGGGCGGCACGATTTTAGGCACGGCCAGCAGCGGTCCGTTTTCCGCCAAAACCGGGCAGGGGACAGTCCGCCGGATCGAGTCCAAGATTATGGCCCAGGCAAAGGCCAATTTCGACCGTCTGGACCTGTCTGCCCTGGTGGTTATCG